>OKRS01000798.1_pt1 | contig 22848 bp, 23 predicted proteins | sample 1601191 | NCBI WGS metagenome assembly OKRS01 (sample SAMEA3541509, study PRJEB24748) | human gut metagenome | biome: human gut; feature: human-associated habitat; material: faeces | place: China | collected 2012
TTTGATGTTTTATTCAAAGCCTTACTTTTCCGTAAGTCGTCCACTGTATATCAAATTTTTAAAGAACTTCTCGATGACATGGCTCTGCTCTGTCAAAGAACAGAGCCATCTAATCGAGATATTGTTAAGTTAAAAGATCTGCCCAACTTTAGTGTGGCAGATCATTAACCCCCAACCCTTCTGCTAAAATTGCTTAAGGTCTTTAGGAGAATTTATATAATTATTTTTTATTTCATCGCACCAAGTTCTTAAGTCAGAATTTGCTTCTTTTTGATTATCTAGGTGATGAAGTATATGTTGAGGATTTATTAGAAAAAGAAAACAAAGAACACTTTTAGCTATTCTGATTTTGTCATCTTTAGATATATACTCAAAAAAATAATTGTCATTCATTGAATACACTTGCTCTTTCCTATGGCTACCTCCATTTAACACTAGTGGTATCATCGAATTTGCAAAATATGGAATAAATTCTCGATTAGAACTCATTATTTTTTCAAGTTCATTATTTGAAACAATTTGCCCTATTCCTTTACGATACAGGAAAGTAGAAAATGCCTCCAAAACTTGTCTCATAACATTACCGATGATGATTTCGTTGTCATTAGTATTATTATTTGCGAAGTCATACACTAATTTTAATAAATATGAATACTCAAATTTATCCTTTTCATTATTCACATCTTCTAATTTTTTATTAACAAGCCTATTCATATTTAATTTAATTTTATCTTTTAAGTCATACAAACTACTTTTAAGACAAGTTTCTAAATCTAAAAAAGTTCCAAAATCATGTGTTAATACAATGAATTTTGTCTTATCGTTTCCTCTTATGAACAAACTCAATTTAGAATTAAAAAAAGAAATTACACCAATTTTATTTTCATGATCGAAGCTAGATATAGGATCATCGATAACAAATAAATAGTTACTGTTATATGCAGATTTTTCATCTTTTCCATTTAAAATAGAAGCAAAGAAATAGCAAAGAGCAATTATATTTCTTTCACCTGTAGATACATTGTTAGGGCTGACGGACTTTCCATTAGATAATAACGTATATCCATTTACATCACTTTTTATCTGCAATCTGTCTTTTGAAAAGAAAATTAAACCTAAACTCTCGTTTATTTCTTCGACAGCAATATCAACACTATTCATTTGCGAAATTAAATCGTCATATTTGCCTTCTAATAAAGCTTTATCTTTCCACAATTTATCAATATATGCTGAAGAACTTCGTTTTTCATCATCCTGTTTTTTCTTATTTTTATAATCATTTTCTATGTCTAAATAAGCAATTTTTGCATTTATAGACATCAAATCTGTTTTCAAAATATCTTGTTCATCTATACATTTGTTATAAGATCGTTTTTCTTCATCCAAATTTTGAATAGATTTTTGCAAATCTAAAGCTAAACTAGATATAGAGGAAATATCAACACAAATTGGATCAAAAGGGTTCTTTACCTTTTGATCTATTTGCTCATTAATATACGTAATTTGATGATTAAATAAATTAAGTTGATTACAACAAGCATCATAACTTTTTAACTCATTAAATGATTTATCAATTGGATTAATTTCTTCTAACTTAAAAGAAGACAATTCTCTAACATGATCTTTTACTTTTTCATCAAGAACATTTTCAATATTTTTAATAAGATCATTTTTATACTCGTTTGATATTGGCTGGAAACAAAATGGGCATATATTTACTTTAGGATCTGAAAAATCTTTTTTGATCTTATTTACAAATTCTCCGTCTCCTTCCTTAACAAGTCGAAGTAGCTTTTTTTCTCTTTCAGTAAGGAGAGGTGTTTCGATTTTTGTTGATAGCAAAGAGGATAAAAGTTGTGAATCATATGAAGTGAATTTTTCAGATATGATGGGTAAAGATTCGAATATCTTTTGAACATTTTCTTTTCTTGAACTTTCTAACTTTTGATACAACTCATCGAACTCTTTCAGTAATTCGTTTTTTGTTTGAGTTGTCTGTGATTTCAAAAACTGCTTGTACGTATCTTTATTTACAGAAGAATTTATTTTGCCTTGCTTAATTTTCTTATCTCTTCCAGACCAACTGTCTTCACCTTTCAACGAATTACACTTCTTATTTATATAGTAATCTGGAGATTTGTCACTTTTGCTGTCAGCATATGACATATTATGCTCTTCAACGGCTTTTTCATATTCATCTTTTTTTACTTTTATATCATTTTCTAGCTTTTCTTTTCTTTCTGACAATTCGACTTGTTTTCCTAATATAACAATAGTATCAAGCTTAGATTCTTTTAATCTTATATTATTTAAAATAAAATCTTCATCAAAGACAAAGAGTTTATTCTTATCTTCTGTTGATAAAAATAATTCTTCATCATTATCATCATATACTTTAACTGAATTAAAAAATGTTTTTTCATCTTTTAAATAATTAAAAGCTTTCGCTATAGTGCTTTTTCCAGAACCATTTCTTCCGTAAATCAAGCAAATATTGTTTTTGTCAAAAAACTTCAAATTAAAATTTGGAGAAAAATATTGACCATCAATTCTTATTGAACAAATATCATTTAGCATATGTAGTTTCTCCAAACATCTCATCAAAATGGTGAATCGTTACAATTATAGTCACAAATAATAAGTTCTGCTCTTCTATCATGAATATGGCTTACGTTTTACCATATTGTCTGATAACTATAATATCTAGCTTAAACTACTCATAACATGAAAGAAGAACTTTTTAGAGCACATCTAGATCTTGCACACCTCAACTTCAACATCTTCAACTGTATTCAAAATTTTCATTCTATACTCTTCTAAAAACAGATCACTGACTTCAGCTTTTTGAGGAACATCTTTACCTAAACTAATGTACTTGTTATCACCTAGGTTGTGCCCTTTTATAAGCCCTACCTTTTTTATAGATGATCTATATTCTCTAATCACATCTATGATAATTCTGATGTTATCCTCATCATCAGTATAGCCATATATTACTGGAATTCTCACATTAAACTTTTTACTTTTTGCAAGAATTGCTAAGTTGCTCTTAAAAAGATCTATATTGCCCTTTAATAAAAATGAGCATCTTTCCTTATCCATTACTTTCAAATCCACATAAAAGTAATCAACGAAAGGTATCACCATCTCAAGATAACTTGATGGTACGAAAGACTAGACTCAACTGCTATTGAAATATTGTTCTGTTTAATTTGTTCCATTAAAGGCAAAAGCTCTTTTGCATATAAAAGAGCCTCACCACCAGAAAATGTCACACCACCGTTATCTTCATAAAAGATTTTGTCTTTGAGGACTTCTTTTAGGACTTCATCTACAGAATACTCTTTTCCATAGAAACCTTCTTTTCCATCCTTAACATAAATTTCGATTTGATGATTCATATTTTCAGGATTTGTACACCATGTGGATTTTTACAGCATTTGAGTGACATCAAAAACTAAATTCTTGGTACACCAAACTTCTTAATCGGATAACAGTTGTAACTCAAATGCTGATACACTCAAAAACTTTTTTCCTGCGACAGACAAAACTTTTCTAAAATTCGAGTAACACAAAAAATCTAATTGAATAACAGCAAAAACTTAACCTAGTAACACTCAAATCCAGATCTTGATACAGTAAATACTTTTTTATAAATTCGAGTAACAGTAAAAACCTAATTGAGTAACGCTTAAATAAGGCTTTTTCGTGTTATGACGAAGGGGGGGGGGTAACTTAAAAGGCAGAAATTGAGGTTGCTTTTTACCATCTTCTCCTTTGTGTTTAGCTTATCTTATAACCACAGGCTTTGAGATCATTGGTTCTGAGTTCAAGCCTTTGGTTTAATGTAATGTTATCCAACTCAAGTCTCTGACATCTCTTTTCCAAATCAATCTCAGATCTCTTACTTTCAACAAGTTCTGTTACTGCTTTATCGTATCTTTTCCTGATAGATTGAAGCATTGCAACTAGCTCAGAGTTCTTGACCTGAAGCTTACAGATAAAACCAGCATCTTCTTTTCTGAAAAACTTAGACATGCTGTTGATGTAAACACACAGCAACTCTAATAACTCATGTGTAGAGGTATTAGGATCTGCAAGCTTTATTAATGCATCAGCAGTCAGCTCTTTGCCATCCTTATAGAGATATTCTATGATTGAATCAATTGTAATGTAGTTATGGTTAAAGATCGACATGTTTACTTATTCCCCTTAAGCTCTTTATCTGAACCTCTCCATGAATTACCTTTAAGCTCAATGTATATATCATTGTGCCTAAATAACCTGTCAGCTAAAGCGTCTCTTATTGGGCTAGGCTCAATTGCTTCAGGCAGACTTTTGAACATCAACTGTGAAGTTATAATGGTAGAGCCTGACATATATCTGATATCAGCAATCTCGTTTAACTTTACAGCCTGGCTGTCATTAATCTTAATTAAGCCGTAATCATCGATAAATAATACCTTGATTTTGCGTAAGCTCTATTTAAATCTGATAAAGGCTAAGTCATCGAGACCATCTATTTTTGCCAGTAAGTCACTTAGTCTATAAGCTTTGGCACTATAGCCTTTATCCATGGCTTCCATTGCAGCAGCAATGGCTAAAGATGACTTTCCTTAATGTAAAGTTTTACATTATGGAAAACTGCATTGAGCTCTGCTATGGCTATCAATTTGTGTAAAGTCGGTATCACTGTTAGAAACTACCGTTGGTGCGAGCTAGTTAATGACATTGTTGTAAGAGATGATGATCCTAAAGCATTAATGCAACTCCAGAATCAGCTATGTAAATATCCTGTATTGATCATTGATGACTTTGGTTTACAAGGTAAAGTTCCATCAGTCGTAAAGTCTACTGTTTATAACTTTATTGACTATAGATGGAAGAAGAAATCAACTTTGTTTACAAGTCAGCTTAACAATGAAAATATTGTCAAATTGATAGGTGATGGCCCAGAAGGAAACGCTATTATTGATAGGATTTTCAATCCATCCAAGCAGATCATATTGACTGGTGCTTCTAAGAGATAGTCTTTTCTAAGAGAAAAGACCTAAGTTAAACCGCGCTACTAGACTCAAGTTAAAGTGCACTACTAGACCGATCTTAGGCGCGGTTTCTGATTATTTACTTCTCTAAAGTTTTACAGATAAAATTATTTTGCATCAATCTTATATATCCATGCATCTCCTGTTCCTATATAACCTCTATCAACAATCAATGATGCCTTCTTATTTTGATTGTTTAGATTATCTAAAATATTTTTTGATATGGGTGATCCCAAAAATAGCCAATACTGCATATTGTCACCTAACACAGGAAGCTCCTCTGTTCCCCACCATTCTTTATGTCCAAAAAGGTCTTTTTTTACATGTGGATAATAGACATATTCAACTGTCCAAGCAAAATGTACAATGTCTGTGTAGATAAAGGAGTTAGATGACATGTAAGGTTGTGTTAAATTTAAAGTTGTTTCTAATCTTCTGTTATTATCCAATTCAGCTTTAGTTCTATTCAATAGATTTGGATAACAATTTGAAAAAATTACAATACATATTATAAAAGTCCATAATCTACTAAATTTAGTCTTTGAAGCAGCAACTGAAAAAAGAATCCAAATTATCACATAAGAAGGATATAAATATCTCAAAACAATGATCGGATATAAAATGTGCGAAATTAATTCTGAAATTATTATCGTACCAAAAACTATCGCTATACCACTTAAACACCAATATGTTTCTACGGTTAAAGATAACTTGTTATCAAGAATAAATGAAATCTCAGTTTTGGAATTATCAGTTTGTTTGTAACTAATGATTTTTAATTCATACAGAAACCAAATAATAACTAATACAAAAAATGTTATTAACAATACAGTGGAAATATTTCCTGAAAATATAAAATTAACACAGTCTTTAAATTTGACCAAAGGAATTCTGTAGTTTGAAATGAATACCCCATGTATTTTTTTTGCATAAAATATCCAAGGCGTCAAAATCAATAGAACGATAAGACCTGAAAATATGATCTTTAAAGTTATTGTCTTATTTTTGTTTATATAAAATATTACTAAAAATAAGTAATTTATGCCAACAGTAGCTAAGGCAAAGTAATGGCTAATGGCAGCCATAAATGAGAAAGCTGTGATTGGTATTAGATTAAGCAAGCTTTTGGGATGTTTATAGAGCTTGTATGTATACCAATACATTAAGAATATAAAAAGCTCACACCAAGCGTACATCCTTACTTCACAGTTGTAGATAGTAGCACAATCAAGTAAAGATAGTAGCAATATAAATAATAATGATACCTTAAAGCCGAAGTTTTTTCTGACAGAGGTTAAAGAGATAAACAATAATATAAAATATGGTAATGAAGCAGAGATATGTACAATAAATCCATTTTCTCCAAATAGCTTTACTAGAATCCATGCAAATGCATAATGAAATGGAGAGTGACCATAATTAGCAACAAACTTTAGCATATCAGCAAAATTTTTTCTTGCAGCAATAACTACAAGTCCTTCATCTCCCCAAATGCTGTTATCAGTCATTCTTAAAAGATAGTGGACAACAAAAAAAATGGTAGTAAAAAACAGTATTAATAATTTACACTTATCATTTATAACTAATTTATTGAAAGAAACACTGTATGAAAAAGACAATTTTGATATAGACTTTTTAATTAACAATTCAACAAAAGGTAAGATGAAAGAAATTAAAATAGATAGCAACAAGTAGTTAAAAGCTAAATTATTATGTTCAGTCAGATTTTGAACTATATTTTCTGATACTTTGTTTGTTTTAGTGCTAAAAAAAATCGTCATTCCGTTTATCACAATGCATGCAATAGCATATTCGGCAATTAAATAAACAACTTTTTTTGAATTTAGAAAATCAGCTAGCTTAAATAGCCTTTCTCGGATAACACAGAAAATTATCGGAGAAAAAAACAAGCATATAAAACTCAACATATTTTTACACTCTAATTGAAATTAAAATTACACCAACAACCACACACACCACTCCAGCAATTTTTACTAGAGGAAAACTTTCATGAAATAGAACTACAGACAGTACAGCTACTAACGCAATAGCACCACAGGTTAGAATTGGATGAGCTACATTTAAAGGAAGTCTCTGCAATGTTACTGCATAAAGTACAAATGCAATTCCATACAAAACAACGCCAAATATGAGTGGTAGATTAGTTATAACTGACAGAGGTTCTTTTATTGACAGATGTTTTTCTGGCACCATTGCATACTTAATGAGCACGCTTGCACTTGCATTTGAGCAAATACCGAGAATAACTAAGATAAAAGTTATCATTTGATTAAGTCCTTCTTATCTAAGTTGTATTTACCAAAAGAAGCCTTAAAGAGGACTTTCAATAACTCAAGATTTCCCTTAAAAGAACTAATTTTTGTTGGAACAGTTCCTTTTGGATAAACTCTTTTACTAGGAATTTCGATACATTTAAAATTGAGCTTTGGAGCTATATAAGAAAGGTATGCCAATAATTCATAGCATGAAAACTCTTGCCTAAAGATCGCGACCTCTGGACTTGATAAAAGTCTTGATGAATATCCTCTAAAACCTTGAGTTGTATCTGTCCAGTGAAAACCAGAGAAACAACTTAATACAGGTGCATGAATATATCGAATTGCAAAATCTCTGCTTTTAGGTGTGTTAACAGCTTCACCACCATCAATGAAACGTGAGGCTTGAACAAAGTCATACCCCTCATTTAATTTATCAACGATTAAAGAGATTGATTTAGGATCATCCTTATTGTTGCCATCAATGGTAAGGATATTTTTATAATTCTTTTCTAGGACATAGGCATAAGCACAAAGTAGTTGAGTACTCAATTTACCTTTTGCAGTTTTTAACAGGAGAGAATTTACATTTTGAGATTTCAAGTAATTCTCTTCTAAAGAGCCATCAGTACTACCGCCATCAACGATAATTACATCTACTAATTTATTAAATTCTAATGAAGCGATCTTCTCTAGCAACTCGTGAATTCTATTACCTTCATTGATAACAGGAATTACAAGACAGCTGTTATTACTCTTTTCTGATGAAAAAAGAACTTTGTATTCTGGGATGTAGAAATTTTTATATAGTTTTAGTTTGTCTAAATTTGAGTTGATCATTTAATTTTCTACTCCGTAAATTTTCCTTGAAGCTTCTACAGCAGAACTTATTGACTGTAGATAGTCATCTGTTGAACTTGCATCTTTAATTAACATTTCAATGGTAGCTATATCAGTCTTTAATAAAGAGTTAGAGAAAAGATTCTTAAATTCTTCTCCACATTTAATATGGAATTGATCATTACTTAATTGTTCTGAATTAAATTTGGCCAAATTAGATTCACTTAAGTGGATATGACCGATAAGTTCAGCGTATTTATCTATATCTGAAAAATCTTCGTGATTGGTATACACTGTACCCATATCAAGCTGAAGTCTGATATTTTTGTGGTTAAGTTCTTTTACAAATTCAGCAGTTTCTTTTGTTGTAGTTAAGAAGTTTGTTCCGTAGCAGACAGGATTTGCTTCAAGACAAATGATTACACCTTCAGATTTAGCAATGTTGCCTAATTTGTTAAAGAAATCTAAAGCTATATCTTTGGTTGAATTATCATCTAACTTACTTCTATCTCTATTTTTAGGTGAACCAAACACAAGTCTTGTAGCACCAAGTAAAGAGCCGATATGGCACACTTTTTCCAAATGATGAAGCATAGGCTGCTGTGTTTGGATTTCAAATAGATTTAGCCCTGACGTTCCAAATAATAAAGATTGCATGCCTGCAAATTGGATATTTCTGTCTTGCCACCACTGTCTAACTTTTATGATTTCTTCATTTTTGACATTTTTGATATCGGAAAAGTACTTTCCTGGTGCTGTATCAATGTAGCTAACATTAAGTGATACAAGCAGTTCTGCTACCTTATCATCATCAGCTACATTCCATGCAATATTAGAGATTGATAACTTCATCATTTAATCCTCTAATAAGGCGTATTCTTTAATAGCTTCAAGAGATGCTTGTTTTGAATACTGATAGCAATCAGTTGAGTTTTGCCATTTGTTTGAATGAATGGTTTTTAAATCATAACTAACTAAAGGCTTATCTAAGTGATTATCAAATTCAAAATCAAAAGCATACTTTGCAACTTCTTTTACACTTACTGGAGCAGAGGTAAGATGAATTAGTTTCAGATTAGAATTTAAAGAAGTTTGAATGTCTGACCATAAGTTCTTCATTGGATAGAATTGGAAAACATTGTCTGATTCAATCTTTTCTATTTCATTGTTATGTTTAAAATCATAAATGATATTCTTCTTTAAGCCTGCACCTACAAGGCCAGGTAATCTTACTATTAAAGATGATTCAAAGTTATCTTTAACAAATAACTCTAAACGCCTACGGTTGAAACCATATGGTTGAAGTTCATTTAACTTAATAGAAGTATTTTCATCGACGTTTACTGGTGACTTAAAAACATCTACAGTGCTAATGAGAATGAATTTCTTTGCTTTTATAGTTTTTAGGTGAGCAATAAGACTATCAATTACATTACGATCTTCATCAGGATGTAAATTTGCATACCATTTTTTAGCAGGAGCTGCAGCGCAAACTACTAAATCAAAGCTCTTTTCATCAATATTGTTAATATTTGTTGAATGATAATATTCGTCAAATGATGTTTGTGATCTTAAGGTGGTTCCTACAAATCCTGTTGAACCAATTAAAGCTGTAGTCATATATAAAATCCGAATCTGTTATTAAATTAATAAAATTAAGTAGAGCTACCTTCTAGTTATCTATCTCTGCCAGTTTGAACTAAATTAGTTTTGGTATTTTCGCTGTTTTCAAGAACGTTAATTCTGTCTAGATTTACCATAACAGACGAGTTCTTTTCATAAACAATAGAATAACCAGTAGCGTTAGACTGCTCTAAAAGGATTCTTCCAAGATATTCAGTAATAAAAGCTAAAATCACAAACTGAATGGTTGAGAAGAATGAAATAATGAAGGTTGTTGATGTCCATCCTGGAACCACATCATCTCTAAAGAAATGTAGTAAAAATGAATACAGAGAAAAGAGCATTGCAAAGAAAGAACCAAATAGACCTAATAGAGACATAATTCTTAAAGGAACTGTTGTATTAAATACCATCAGACGTAATGCTGTTTTAATACCACCAATCAAAGTTTTTGACATAACTTTTGATTTTTTAGGCTCATAGTGAAGCTCTGCAAATCCATAACCTGTCTTTTGGATCTGCATAAAGAACTGTTGATAGAACATACCTGTGTCCATAACAGCATTAACAGCTCTTCTTGATAGACATCTAAAAGTTGTAGCTCCTTTTGGCAGTTTGTAATCAACTATTTTTAAAAGCCATCCAGTGAGAGGTCTTACTATAGAATAAGCAATAGAAGTTTTTTCTTTTACAGTACCAACTACAACATCATTACCAGACATACAAAGATTAACTGAATCCTTAATGATAGATACAGGATCGTTGTTTAAGTCAAAACAAATTACAAAATCGCCAATTGCGTTTTCTGTACCTGCTGACCATACGACATCAGTATTAACATCTGCAGACAACTGTAGGTAACGAATGCATGGGGTTGTTTTTAGAAGCTCTTCAATGTCATTCTTTTTTCTTCTTTCAACAGATTTTTGAACTACCAAAATAATTTCATAATCTGTGTATGATGCATCTAGTTGTTGCTGAATATCTTTTACAGAAATAAGGCTATTCTCATTTTCTGTATTAAGAACGGTGACAACAGAAACAAAGCTTTCGTCTTTTGAACTTTCAATTTTATTTTCAGCCATTTTAAAGTCCTAATTCCTTTTCTATAGCAGCAACTGCATCATATGCGTTATCAATCTTTCCACCCATAACACAGTGAAAACCTTTTAATCCATAATTAAATTTGCATAGGATTGGTCTGGAATCATTTACTTCAGAACGAGGTAAAACAGTTTTAACTTCCCATAATGATTTACGATAAGTACATTCGTTTAGGCATGGAATATATCTTGCGGCGTCTCGTTGCATAATTTTCCAGGCACTATATTTTTCATCTTCACTAAACTTTTGTTCTGCATCGATGTAATTATCAGTATTTGAATACCACTCATAATGAGGTGTATAACGTACATGAGAAAACGAATGCAGATAGTGTCCATTCAGTGTTACTGAAGGGAAAGGCATTACAGAGAAGAAAGGTCCACACATAACAGTAATACCTAAATGTTTGATTTCATCAGGAACGTCAACTAGAGCCATTTCGGTCATTTCGTGTTTTAATGGAATAAGCTCTAAGGAGCTGTTATGAAGAACATGATTTAAATTAGCGTAAGTACAGTTAAAAACATTAGAAGCTGAATACAATTCTGTTTCGTTGTTTTTATGATTTAAAACAGATACGGCAAGCTCTCCTGAGGAAGAAGATGACTTAATTTGTGTAACTTCACAATTAGTATGAATTGTTACATAGGAGGTATTGATCCTACTTAAGATTTCATCTCTTAATTTTGTAGAATCGAAAGCAAATTCTTTAGCACTGAAACAAGCTTCAATATAGTGAGGATCTGTGAGATTTACAATTTTACTTGGTGCTGGCTCTAGATAAGCTCCAATTCTTTTACAGAACCTTTCAAACTGGTAGGCTGTTACTTTACTTAAATGCTTACCTACCATGTAGTACTTGTCAAAGTCATTACATACACATGAAGGAAAGTCTTTAATAAATCTAGGAAATGATTGGCGTGATCTTAATGCTGTAAGAACTGAACGCGGATAGTGATATCCGTTATGAATACGTGCTTGATTATTGTATGAAGCTCTGGACATCAGTACAGAGCTTTTTTCGAAGAGGTCTACATTATAATGTTTTTCACCTAAAAAATAGGCTATGTATAAACCGAAGTACCCCCCCCCGATAATAATAACATTATTCATTATGTTTTATATACTCCTTATTATAAGCATACCTACCAAACGTGCTAATTATAAAATTCCTCATTTTTTTATTCCAATAGCAAAAGTACATAGTTCTAAAAAATTTAGGCATCAATAACAATATTATTTTAATTTTAGTTTTTATACTAATTTTATTACTGATCAGCGATCGAAATATGAATTTTATTATATCATCTTTAAAAGAAATACATATGTTTTTTTCATTTTGATCAGAACAAAAGGCTTTTGACAATGTATAATAGTGACAAAAATCCATAAAAAGACACAGGTAAAAACAAAACTTGCCCACTTAGTGAATAGTTAAGTTGCATCCATAAGTTGCCCACCCTTAGATTTACCCAAAACCTTATTTTTAAGCCGTTTAGTATGAATTCACTTTAAAAATGAATTAGGCAGGATCTGAATCGTTCAAATTCTGCCTTTTTTTGCTTTACTTTGGCTTTTGTATCATCTTTCTAAGCTCTTCTATTTGACGTATATATTGAGCTGTTTTCTCCTCATTCCTTTTACAGATGTCTGTAATTGTGTTTTCGTGTAATTTAAGTTCATTTCTGAGTTTGTTAACTTCAACTGCATTTTCAGACAGCTTATCTTTTAAAAGGTTCAGTGAGTTCTGGCTTTTTGTAAGCTCATCATTAAGTCGCTCGTTTTCTTTAGACAGACTGTCATTGTTGTCGCATAAATCTTCAATGGTTCGGGCTAGTGATGCTTTCAATTGCTCATATTGAGTTTTTTCTTCATTGAGTTTCTGAATGCAGAATTGCATATTGCCAGTAGCTGCTAAAACCACAATCTGCTTAGCAAGTCTCAGACAGTCATCTTCGTTGAGGTTGGAAAGGCGCAGATTTTCTTCAGTTCTATGCTTTTGCTGGTAATAGCTTGCTATGAACTTGAAAATCGTGGAATAGGAGCCACGAGATAAAAGCTCTCTGACAGATTTGGTACTAACCTTGCTGCCTTTAGCTTCTAGCTGTTGAATTGATGAGGAAACATCATCAAAGGTGATATTTTGAGCGACACCTGTGTAAGGTGTAGCTCCTTTTGTGACATTGCAGTTTTCTGTAATATTACACTTTGGTGTAACGTTACAGTTACTGTAACCTGTAACGCCTTGTTCAGTGCGTTTTTCAGTATTATCAACAACAGAACTCATTTTTTCAAGTCCTTTAAATCAGAAACTTCCATATCAACCTTTTGAAGCTTACCTTTGCGACGTCTTGATTGACCTTTAAGGTTAATGATTAAAGGATCTGCTAACAGTCTGTCCATCACAGCATCAACTGCAAGTGAGGCAAACTTACTGTTTTTACAGTCAGCGATTATTCTTTCATACCAGGTATCAATGGTAAGTTGTGAGAGAATAATGATAGAGCATCCATTAGCTCTGCATGAATCTAAAAGTTCCTTTAGACAGGGAATTTCTCTAGAACAGGTGTTAGCGGTATCACTGCTTTGAGTTTGCAAAGAAGCAGTGCTCGTATTATTTAAGAGGAAGTCGTCTAGAACTATGATCTTGTTGCTGTAAATTCTGGACAATCTCTCATTGTAGGCATCACGTCGGTCATACATTGAGGTTAGCATCATCATTTCGCAGGTATAGTCATAGTAAGAGATCTTGTACCCCATCTTCATGACATGATCAAGTATGGACATACCAAAGGTTGACTTACCAGTACCTGCAGGTCCATTTACAATCACAATACCTTGCTCTGGTTGTATCAGCTTATTTACCACAAGCTCAATCTTGGAGATGGTAACACCATTGCTTTTAGCCAGTTCTGAAGCAGGTTGTAGTATTTCTGATGCAGGAATGTTTGAGTCTTTTTTTAAGAGCCTGTATTTGTTATCTAGTCTCTTTTGATGACAGACTTTACCGAGCTCATAGAACTGCTCTGAGAAAGGCAAATCACAAAAGTCAGAATCGTCTTTTAGCATCTCATAGGCATACCATAGAGAGCTTAGTTTCAGAGTTTTAGTAAATAGCTGTTTTAATTCGTCTTCAGAATGACGAGGAGTTGCTGATATTGTTCTCTCCATTTACTTGACCTTCTCTTTAGCATTGACGGTGTCATCATTTACAGACTCCATGTCATTTAATAACTGGCTGAAATAATCAGCTCCCAAGCTGGTGCTTCCTAAAACAGAGCCTGTATCTGCAACTTTGTTTTTGATGTCTTCTAGTAATTCTCTTTTAGGAGTAAATTGCCTGGTTTTAGATGAGGATTGAATGTTGATGAGACCATCAATGATCTGCGTCATTTGGAGATATTTGGTAATGTGAGGATCAATGATTAGTCTGAAAGCTTGCTTGTACCTTTCATAAGCTGGCAGATTTCGTTTTACATCATTAAAGATCCTGTTACATACAGTAACTCTGTCTACATCGTTAAAAGCAGTACAGGAATGAAATACATAGGGAAAAAACTCTTATAACTCTTTTTCTATTGCTGGTACCTCATGACTGAGCTTTAAATAGTCATCAAGTGTCCTAGTCATAGCTTTTTCTTTAGGAGAGTAGTCTTTACTGTGCTTTATTCTCTTGATCCTGATAGAGGGTGAGTTATCAATCTTATAAGAGGTTAATTCTCCCACAGCATTGAAAAGCCTTATAGAGAATCTGTCAGCTGACGTTTGAAAACAGGTTACCTGTAAGCCACAGTACTCTTTACCTACAAAGTAGTCGTTTCCCTTAAATCTTACATAGCCACGCTGTGACACAATACACTCTGTAACCTCATAGAGCTTTGGTCTCTGTTCTTGTGGAGGTAATGGTTGCAGGTGTTGCTTTTCATAGGTATCAAAGAAAGTCTGATGAGACCAGGAGCTACCCGCTACATACTGGTTATTAAAAGTAAAAGAGAGCTCTTTTAGGTACTTATTTAAATCTTCTAATGAGGTAAAGGTACCGTTAATTATTCTTGAAGCATTTCTAATAAGTCTTTCACTGACATTTACAAAGGATTCAATCTGTCCTTTATGTCTTGGTTTTACTGGACCTGCCAGTAACCAGTCTGCTTGGTAGCAACGAGCTAGGTACTGCATGGTGGAATTAGGTGTATTTCTGATAAAGCTTTTACCACCACTGTTGAATAACTTTTTTCTGTAAGAGAGTGCAACATCATTATCGGATTTAATACAGGCAGGAGCTCCTCCGAAATAATCTAAAGCAGCAATAATAAACTCAGCCCAATCAATGGTTCTTTTTCGCTCACAGGCATAGATAAAGAGCACTCCTAAGTAGCGTAACGAAGCTGTAAATACACAGGCACTATGTTTTAAGCCATCTTGATCTTGCCAGTGGAGGCTATCACCATTACCATCAATTTCCATTAAGGCACCTGGATTAACCTCTCCTAATGAAGCGGTATCACTAAGTCCTGAATACTCAGACATATGTTTGGTTACATATGCTTTATAAGCCCTTTTAAAGGTGTTAAGACTCATACACAGTTCTGGTAAGCCTTCAAATTTTAGGCAGTTTTTATGAAGCGACTCTGTTTGTATGTTAAAGTTATCTTTGACATATAGTTCTAACCAAGCCTGCTCAAGTGTAGGCTTATTCTTATATACTCGGTCAGGATGCATAAAGTTGTAGATAGCCTTGAAATCAGGCTGTTTAAAATCTTTTCTGTGGCCTAAGGCTCTAATAACTGTATTTATCTTATCTGGTGTAAATGATAGAACATCCTTTGGAGAATATCCTTCAAGAGCAAGCTTGTCACAGAACCTTGTGATGCTTTTTCTGCTGATGCCTGTCTGTTTGCTTAACTGTGATTTATTTAATGGTTCACCATCTTTTAATTCACTGATATAAGTGAACAACTCGATAATTTGGCTGTCTTTAATCATGACTTCCTCTTTTCATTAGCAATAAGAAAATGTTCCTGAGCCTTTTATGGCTCGGGAGTAAAGCTAAGAAAAGTTGGCAGGAGTGTTTTTACAAAGTCGTCAGCAGATATGTTTTCAGAAGTTGCCCATGAAATGAAACGTGATATACATGCCTTTAATGACAGTGCGCAACTATTGGTTATGGTGCTGTAAACTTCGTAACTTTTACAGCATGAACTGCTAGTGTCAATCCAAACTTGCACAAGCTCTAATTTTGCTCAAGTTGAGAGTTTAACGTAGTAATGTCAGAGGTTACGGCAACTCGGTTTCTGATTAGACTTTGGTATGTTGAGAATTTTCTGTTAATCAGCTTGCCACCAATACTTATGAGTTTTAGATATAGCGAAACTTTAGTTTGATTTAACTTATACAGAAGAGCTGTCAGTAAATCTGTTAACATTCTGCGTCTGTACTTTAGTACAAAGATTGGTCTTACCTTAAAGCTGGTGTAATGCTTTAAATTACACTTTACCTTGTAAGCACATGAAGTGTTACCACAGTGTAATCTGGGTAGGAATAAAATGATTTTATTCCCATCAAGTAACTGAATAACTCTCTTGTAGTAACCATCTAAAGCAAGTCTGTGACCACAGTGTTTACAGTATAGATGTTTTAGAAATGACTTCTTGATTGATAATTTGAATGTGATTTCGCCTATTTTTACAATATCAAAGGCGTCGTTTGTTATAATGATCTGCATAGCGTTGCACTGTGGCAGGTACTAGATTGGCGTCCGTACTGCTACAGTGTGACCCCTTTCTTAAAAGTGTAACACCTGTGTAATTTCCCTTATTTTAGTACTTATCTACTGTAACAAATCCGATTTTTTGAGTGCTATTAGTAGCTATAAGTGTAATTTGCTGTAACGAAGGTGGTCATTTTATGGATTTACATGGTGGGCATCATTGGATCTTGGGTGGGCATTTTCGATTATTTACCATCGTACTAATTTTTTTGTGGTTAAAACATTCTACACCGAGTCCTTTTTTATTTTTAATTTTCTAACAAATCCAACTGTTTTCTACATTCACATTTTATGACTAAAGTATATGTTCATCTTAAACTTAAATGAACTGAGATAATCAGAATCTGAAATAGATAAAAGGATTATAGGTATCAGCAGTTAGAAATGCGGAAGACAAAATCATAATTGCAATAAGAGAAAGATTTTGACAGAATTTTACTAATTCCGAACTTTCTCCTCTGTTAAAAAATTTTGCTATTAACGGAGTTGAAAAAAGAATACCTAATAATGCAGCCATTATTTGGATATTATCATAATAGAAGGTATGAGTATAAAATATTTCATTACTATGTGGTAGCAAACCAAACATATTCTTTAAATATAGATATGCGGATTTGAAATCTTTTGATCTGAATAAAACCCACCCTATTAGAACTATAAATAAAGTTAGAACATGTTTAAATGTCATAAAGACCGCATTACCACGTTTTTTATGCCAACCAGTTATTTTTTCGATTACAATAAAAAGTCCATGCCATAACCCCCAGGCAATAAAGGTCCACTCAGCTCCATGCCAAAAGCCTGTTACAGCAAAAACAACCAGAAGATTAATACAGGTATGAGTTACCCCTTTTCTGTTTCCGCCTAAAGGGATATACAAGTAGTTTTTTAGCCAGGTTGAAAGGGAAATATGCCAACGGTGCCAGAATTCTGTAATACTGTCTGCAATATAAGGGTAATTAAAGTTTTCCTGAAATCTAAATCCAAATAATAGTCCTAAACCAATAGCCATATCTGAATATCCTGAAAAATCAAAGAAAATCTGTAATGCATAGCAGATTGCACCTATCCAAGCTAAAGGTGTATCAACCTGATCTGGAGCCATATTGAAAATTTTATCTGCAACAAGCCCCATATTATTTGCTATTAATACTTTTTTGCCTAAACCGCAAAGAAAACGTTTGATTCCTTCTACAAACAAATCCGCAGTAATAACTCTTTTATTACAGAGATTTTGTTCGATATCATGATACTTTACGATAGGACCTGCAATAAGCTGAGGAAACAGGGCGACATACAGAGCCACCTTCATTAAATCTTTTTGAGCTTTGACCTCTCCTCTGTACACATCGATAACGTAAGATAATGCTTGAAATGTATAAAATGAAATTCCAAGAGGCATTACCACATTGATAATGTTGACTTTTAAATTAAGTAAATTATTGAAATTAACTACAAAAAAATTGAAATACTTGAAATATCCCAATATTCCAATATTTAAGCAAACTGTTCCAATCAATAGAATAAGTTTTGCCTTTCTCTGATGCTGTAATTGAAGAGCAGCTAGGTAATTCACAAAGATAATACAAAGCATCACTAAAAGATATTTAGGCTCTCCCCAGGCATAAAAGATAATGCTTGCAATCAAAAGTATGGAATTTCGATATCTGTCATCAGATATGAAATAGAAAAATAAAACTGCTGGTAAAAAAGCATATAAAAAGGTAATTGATGAAAATAACACAATTTACTCCGCAGCAAATTCATTCATTATATGAAAATTGTTTTCTTGTATTGTTAAAACAATAACATTGGGTTTGAAATTTAATACGTCATTAAAGAACAGTTTTTTAAATTTAAATTTCATAGATTCTTTAAAAGGTTGAAAACCATTCAAGCGAATGTAAATCATTTCACTTGCACTGGCCGGAAGAAAATTATTTAAATCCTCATTATAACTGATACCTGTAGACATGATTTTAAAATCCTGAACCTCTGGATTTTTCCATATTTTAAAAGTTTTTCCATCTTTGCATTTTTCAATCTTTGGTAAGAGTTTGTTCTTATGGTCATAATATTTATAATTTACATCCAGATGCTGTAAATCATTAAAACCAAAAGCAGCTGCTGATTCTCCCTGCATATAGGTTCTATACCAGTCTCCTCGAACAAATTTATTTTCAGTAATGTAGAATTCATCTGGAGATGCTATTTTGACATTATCAAAATCTAGCTGAATTGTTTCCATTAGTTTTTTATAACCAATGTAAGCACCAGGATCTGCCCAATGATGCTCTGCTTTAAAGTATACAAAATCTTTCTGAGCTGCCACTTTTAGATCTTTATATGGATAAATTATTTTAGGAATTAAACAGTTACGTAGTTTTTCAAGGTTCTGATAGGAAACTTTGTTTTCATAATGTTTTACAAAGTTGATCCTATCAAAATATACATTTTCCTTATAAGGAACCCATAAAATGTAAAGTTTAGAACCAAACTTAGAGATTTCTTTGCTAAAGCCATTTAATCTTGTGCAAATACTATTTAACTGATTTTCGTTTATAATTGTCGGTCTATTTAACTTATTTAATACATTAAAAGTAAAGAAATAATTATTATTCTTTTGATAAAAGAATCCTCCATGTTGAGGATTTGCGTTTAAAAGCACTTCAAGATTAAATGCGAGTTTATTAAATATAGCTCGCAAATTAAAATGATCCTGAAACCACTTCTCATATTGACTGCCATAGTTTAGGTTTATTGCTTTTTTGTCATATAATGATGGTTCATTAGCGAGATTTCTTCTATCTAAATCTGACCGTTGAGCATTAGACCAGACACAAGTAGACAATGCCATGATAAAGATAAAAGCAAACAATAAAAACTGATCTGAAATATTTAGGGAATTAATCTTCTTACTTCTATAAAACCTTAGTATTCCCAAATACAACATGATTACCATCAATACTGCTGTGAAAAAAACGGTTCTTTTTAAGTTAAAAATATGTTTTATTTCACCAAACCTAATAATGTGTTTGCGCAACTTAAATTCAACTTTTACAACATCTCCTTTTTTTACATTGAGCTGATGTTTAAAAGGGGCGAATGAATTTACAGTTTTTCTTCCTGAAAATATTGGCTTGCTGTTAATATATAGATTTTTGTAATCAGTGAAGGTTTGATATGCGCCAAATTCTGACAATGAAGGTTTTGACCCGAATGAAATGGTTACTGTTCCTGAATCTTTAGCGTTAAATACTAAGTGAGATGGTGTGTATGAATAGAATTTGGAAGAAAGATATACGTAATTATTAAAACCTTTTGGATTTACCTGTTCTGAACCGAAGTGCTCTACCCCCCCATTCAGAAGATAACTCTTTGTTTATCAATAGAATATTATCACCGTTTTTTGTAAAGTTATTTTCTAAACATATGATAGAGTTATCATAAAAAAAGGAAGTAAATGCACTATGAAGAAAATCTTTGGAGGTAAAAAAAGTAAGAAGGATAAAGCTACTTATAACAACAAAAATAAAGCCAAATAAAGTATTTTTAGAAAGCAAACAACGCAAATAATTATTCATAATCTAGTAAGAACAAATACATTATAAAAGTTAAAGTTGAATTATAGATCATTTGAAAATATCTGAAAAACTTTTTTCTAACACTTAAAGATTACTGTCGGAAGTATATACCTTTACAAGGATAATAGATAAGACCGATAACGTTGAGGAACAAGTAGATGCGGACTTTCTCTTTCAATAACTCAACTTTTGTAATTGGTAAGAAATAACCAATTACCTTATTCCAAATTAAGCCATATTCCATGGCATAAGTTTATCTAGGACATCAGAGGAAATATTGTGACACTTATAGTGATAGGGGGATGCGGACAAAATCCTGGACACCTAAACGAGGTGATCTATGGCATATACAGTCCAACAAATTATTGCAGCATTAAAACTGTATGACAAAATTAAAAAGGTTATTCCTACAGTCAGGCAGTTAGGTTATCCAGCTGCGCATACCCTGTATGAATGGATAAACCAAAGAAAGGCAACAAATGGTAAGTTTCCAAATCTTATGCCCAGTGGAGTCAAGAGTATAAATCTTAAGGTTAAGATGGATCATGATGGCTATTCAGCAGAGCGTAAGCTTCAGATCCTAAAAAGATGTTTTGAAGGAACAGAAAACATTCGTGATGTTGCAATTGAAGAAGGCATTTCTCGCAATATAATATATATATGGAGAAAAAAGTATCTTAAATACGGAGTATTTGGCTTGCAACAGAAGAAAAAGAAAATCAAAAGGACCGATTCGCTTGAAACTCAAGTAGCAGATGAGAAAAATGAGCTAAAGGGTCAATCTCCTAAAACCTCTAAAGCAAGTTCTGATGACATAGCTCTGCTTAAAAAGCAGGTAAAAGAGCTGCAGATGAAAGTTGACGTGATGACAGAGGTCTTTGAAATATTAAAAAAAGGGAAAGGCACTGATATAAAAGCTTTAAAAAACAAAGAGAAGTATCAAATTATCAGTGCCTTAAAAAACAAGTATTCGATTCTCTCTCTGCTTAAATCTCTATCGATGTCAAAAAGCAGCTACTATTATGTTGAACAGTCTCGGCTCAAAGATGATAAATATCAGTCTAGCAGAGCGTTGCTAAAAGAAACATTTATAAAAAACTATGAATGCTACGGCTATAGAAGACTCTATACTGCATTAAAGAACGCAGGCCACAAGCTTTCAGAAAAAGTCATAAGAAGGCTTATGAAAAAAGAAGGAATAAAGATTGTCAAACGTAAAAAGAAACGTTTCTCTTCTTACCTTGGAGAACTTTCTCCTGCAGTACCTAATATAGTTAATCGGAATTTTTCTGCATCAGCCCCAAATGAAAAATGGCTGACTGATATATCAGAATTTGCATGCAGTAAGGGAAAACTCTATTTGTCAATTATAAGAGACTGCTTCAACGATGAAATTGTTTCTTATAAGATAGGAGATAAACCTACAGCAACTCTAGCAAATGATACTTTAACTGAAGCCATAAAAAAACTTAAAAGGACAGACAGCAGACCAATAATCCATTCTGACAGAGGCTGTCATTACAGATGGCCAGGATGGTTATCATTAACTAATGACAACAAACTTATACGATCAATGTCTAAAAAAGGTTGCAGTCCTGATAATGCCGCCTGTGAGGGATTCTTTGGAAGAATGAAGACAGAATGCTTTTATAATCATTCAATTGAAGAGCTTTCTTTAGATGAATTAAAAACATACCTGAGTAATTATATCCAATGGTACAATAACGACAGAATCAAAAATACATTAGGAGGATTGAGCCCGGTACAATACAGGCTCAGATTTGGTTAGTATTAGCAAAGGTGTCCAGGATTTTGTCCGCATCCCCCTCTCCTTAAAGTCAGTGATGGTTCCTCTTTTGTCCTTTTCAAACTCAATCTCAATCATATGAAGCGTCATGGTTTCAATGATTTTCTTCATTAGGATTTAAAATCAGTGCTGTTCACGATACAAGTTTTATACAGAGAATACTGAACCGTTAGATTCTCAGCTCCTTTACACGCATCACTTGCCATCATGCTGTTACGCAGTATATCAATCTCACGGAATTTCTCTTCAACATTGTTGTTGTGCATAACTCCATAAGGGCTGTCTAAGAAGGGGGTTAAACCTTCTTTGTTATTAACAAGGTAGACCATTGCCTTATAAAACCTGTCAGAGCATTTTCTCTGTGGTTCAATTTTGACTTTACCGTTTGCTCTGCACCTTTTAATAGATTCAAAGATAGCATGAGCCTTAGTAAAGATTTCATCGATTAAAGGTTTGACCTTTTCGTTCTTTAACTTACAGATATCAAGGGTGCTGTCTTTGTTGCAATCTTTAACTATATCGTTATAGATGCTGATACTCTTTGAAATGGCTTCTACGAAATACCTGCTGTCTGTAATATCCTGTTCCAATTTGTTAGCAATCATCTCGGTAACAGGAACTCCGTCTTTATGGGTATAGAGTAGTTTAAAAGTTCACAGAAGTTTCTTCTGGCATACAACGTGAAAAAGGATCTTCCATTTCACAAAAATGTCATTATGCATCTACTTGAGGGATCATGTAGATTTAACCAAAAGGATCAGATCTGCGATGCAGTCTAAGCTGCATCGCCTCCTCGTCTTTG
>OKRS01000802.1_pt1 | contig 22763 bp, 26 predicted proteins | sample 1601191 | NCBI WGS metagenome assembly OKRS01 (sample SAMEA3541509, study PRJEB24748) | human gut metagenome | biome: human gut; feature: human-associated habitat; material: faeces | place: China | collected 2012
GCCATGAAGAATGGAAACTCTAAATTCAATGCTATACTTGCTGTCGTACAACAGTAAGGTAACTACTCATGCCCTGGGGGTGCTGAGTAGTTACTAGTACAAGTTGTTTTGTAAATAATTATTAAATCAATGAAACTTTCAAAATCAAAAATACAAGTATTATATTTATATGTCAGTACACTCGTAGGAGTGATACTGGGTGTACTCATTTCTATTATTAATACCCGATATCTTGATCCTGTGGATTATGGTGATGTGCATTATGTGCAGAATATCATTAATTTCTTTTCTGGGTTAATGCTGTTCGGGTATTTTGTGTCTGGATGCAGATTGTTAGCTATAGCCAAGGACAAGAAAGAAGCCAATGAGATAAAAGGTGCTATGACAGTTATCTTGGGATTAACTGTTATTGCTATGATGGTGATAATGGCAATATGCGGAGTGGTACATAGCTTTATTTTGCACAAGCCATTCTCCCATTTGTTCTATTATGTAATACCTTTTAGTGGTTATGCGCTGTGCTTGAATTATATCAATACTTCATCACAGGGTGATAACAGTATCGGGATGATAGCACTGGCAAGGTTGCTTCCGTCTGTTGTATATTTGGCAGCCATTGCAATTGTCTTCAATACCTTTGGAGCGACAAGTACTTTGGCATTACTTCTCAATACTGGAATTTCATTTGTGATATTGGTTTTCCTCATTCTTCAAAATCATCCATCATTCCACAATTTGAAGGAATCGTGGAGAAAATTGAAAGAAGAAAACAAGCGATATGGTTTCCATGTCTATTTGGGAAGTGTCAGCAATGTGTCAGTTCAATATGTTGCAGGAGTAACACTTGGCTTGTTTGCTGTGAACAATGTCTATGTGGGATATTATTCTTTAGCGTTGACAGCTACAGCTCCACTTATGATGTTGCCAAATGTGATAGGTACAACGTATTTTAGTCGGTTCGCTAAACAAAATAGAATTGAGAAGAAAGTTCTTGTTGTTACATTGGCAATGTCTGCTGTTACTTTGATAGGCTTTATTCTTCTCATTTATCCTGTTGTGGACTTTTTGTTTAATGATAAATATCAAGTGGTAGCCTTATATGCTTCTTTTTTGGCTTTTGCAAGTACTATGCATGGTTTGGGAGATGTATTCAACAGATTTTTGGGAGCACATGGTAAAGGAAAATGCCTTAGAAATGGTGCTTTTATATCAGGAGCAGTAGCTTTGATAGGTTATACTGGAGGTGTATATGTATGGGGCATTAATGGTGCCATAGCTACAAGAATAGCATTTGCTGCCACATATTTTGCAATGATGCTATACTACTATTTACAATTTAAAAAACTATATTCTGATGGTAAATATTTCTAAGAACTTAAAAATAGACTGGTTTGAATATATTTATATGTTCATTGTTGTCATTTATATGGGATCGGCTACTGCTGACACAAAGTGCATGCAAGGTGCAGATATTAAAAGTCAGCTTGTGCCGATTGCCATTCCATTATTTATGACAATACTTTTGGCCATTCGAAACAAAGTCGTATTCAAGAATGTGAATCTTCGTAAGATTTTACTCATTTTCTTCTTTTGGTGTGCTGCAGAAACTGTTAAATTTGGTTTTGGCTTTGGCAGCTATCAAGTTATAGGTTTCGCTTTTTTTCTTTTTTATGCGATATTAGTTGCTTATATCCATAGTCAAGTTTTTGGAAAGGAATATTTTCAAATAATTGAACAAATAATAGTTGTTTTAAGTGTTGCTTCATTGGTATTTTGGTGTATAGCTGTTTTTATGCCTTCTTATGCAAGCACATTGTTTAAGTCTTCAATTTCTCAAGAAGTTAATTTTGGAAATAATTTCTTGTACTTGTTCACTTGGATGGATCCAGCAAAAGGACAGATATATGGCGGTATTCCTCGAAATGCTGGATGGTCATGGGAGCCTGGACGTTATGCAATTATGTTATGTTTGGCAATTTGTTTGAATGTAATCAGAAATGGAAAGATAACATTTAAAAACAATAAGAAGTTAATTATATTGTTGGTTTCTCTTCTTTCAACCCAGTCAACAACGGGATATTCAAGCTTGTTAATTCTTTGGTCTCTATATACTTTTAACGGAAAGGGTATAGCTGCTAAATTTTCTTTGATTTTTGTCGTAGGTATTTCCATTGCAGCGATTGCCTCCTTGGATTTTATGGGAGACAAGTTGGAAGAACAAACCAATTTTACGGAAGAGATGGATTATATTGACAAGCAAATATCCGCAGCTGATAGTAGAGCTTCAGAAGGTGAATATTGGATGTCTTTAAATCGCTTTCCATCAGCATATTTTGAGTGTTATAACATAGGACATGACCCTATATTGGGTTACACTCAGATACCTTTATACTCTTATTTCTACAATGAAATATCAACAAATGTTAGATTGACAGGAGGATTAATGAAAATTCTTGCGGAATTTGGTATTCCATTGGGCTTGTACTTATACATATTGTTGTATAAATCTTCTGTAGCCATTGCTTCGGAATATCCTAATAATCGAAGGACGAAGTTATTGATTTTTGTCTGTTTTCTATTGTCTTCCATATCTTATGTGTTATTCTGCGTACCTGTATTTATGACCATTTGGTTTTATGGACAATTTGCTAAAAGAAATATTCAATCAAAACATGTTGTAAGAAAATGATGGATTTATATCTTTTGAGCAAGTACAGAACCCAGTTAATGGGAATCGCTGCTCTATTTATTATTATATGCCATGCGCCAGTATATGGTGTAGAATTGACTCATTATGTCAGAATGTTGTTTGTATGGGGAAATATAGGTGTAGACATATTTTTATTTCTGTCAGGGTTAGGCTGTTTTTATTCGTTGAGCCATTACAAACAAAATAAATCTAATTGGATTCTAAAGCGATATAAGCGTATAGCCATCCCTTATATTATTATTCAAGTTGTTTTCTTGGCATATTTTGTTTGTTGTTCTGATTTTAGGCTATCATCATGGCTATTGGAATTTTCTACCATTTCTTTTTGGACTAATCATACAGGTTGTTGGTATATAGCTTTCCTATTACCTGTTTATGCTATTGCTCCATTTATGTTTGTGTGCTTAAAAATTCAGGAAAGATATAGGCACATAGTTTTCTTTGTGCTTTTAGTGCTGACAATAGTTCTTGTCAATACAGGAAATGTTGAAATGAAAGACAATACAAGCATATTATACAATATAAAATGGGCATTTAAAAGATACCCTGGCTTTCTGTTAGGAATGTATTTGGCTCCATATATTTTATCTAAGAAGAAAATACATATAGTTAAGCTGCTTGGAATAACAGCAATAGGATTTCTCCTGTTTAATACCGTTTTTACTACTGTTTACGGATGGTGGTTTTATGTTCCACTAATTTGTCTTGTTTTCTCTTACTTCCTCAAATGTTTATGGGAGGCAACTGTCATTAATTCATTATTAAAATGGATTGGGGGGGCAAGTTTAGAGTCTTATGTAACCAATATTCAAACAAAGGCTATTATGCCTTCTATAATGAGTAGCTTTTCTGATAATCCCATATTGTATGGACATTATTTTGATTACTCGTTAGTAATAATTCTTGGACTGTTTTTAACTTATTATTGTCATAACTTATCAAAAATAATAGCACAAAAAATATGAAAGTATATATCGTTACAGGCGAGCCTTTTCCTAATGGAATGGCAGCTACGAATCGCATAAAATGTTACGCTTGGTCACTTATTAATCAAGGTCTTGACGTTGAAGTTCTAATTTTTAGAAGAACGGAAGGACCAGGGCTAATGTTGGGTAATACTATTGGTGTTGGTACTTTTGAAGGTGTTCCTTATAAATATATTGGAAAGACATCAATCCGAAGCAAAAACCCTTTTGTATGGAGAGTTGTTGAGAAAATGGATCATTTAAGAACGATATTATATCTAAGAAATCATTTGAGAAATAATGATATAGTTCTTTTCTATTGTGGTCTTCAGTTAGAGCTTACTCTTCAAATAATAAAATATACTCGAAAAACTGGAGCTAAGTATGTTCGTGATTTATGCGAACTTCCTTTTGGCACCGGTGAGGAAACTCCCAAAAGAGTACGACAAAGAAACAAAACATATACAGAATTGCTTCCTAAACTTGATGGGGTTATAAGTATTTCTGATGCATTATCAGAATTGGCAATGAAATATATGCCAAAGGAAAAGGTACTGAAAATACCAATCTTGGTGGATTTTGAAAAGTATAAGTTGGAAGATTTGTCTTCAGAATCAAAAGTTCCTTTTATTTTCCATTCTGGAACATTATATGAACAAAAGGATGGTGTCTTGGGAATGTTGGAAGCTTTTGGATTAGCTGTAAAGAAATTGGGAAAGCCGTTAAACTTCGTTTTGACTGGTACAAAGTTAAAATCTCCTCATGCAAAAGAAATAGATGAAATCATATCCAAGTATCAATTGCAGGACAAGGTAATTTTTACAGGGTATCTTTCTTATGAAGATTTGAGGTCTTATTTGTCAAAAGCCTCGTTAGTTATTATAAACAAATATGAAACTCAACAGAATAAATATTGTTTCTCTACAAAGTTAGGTGAATATCTTGCAGCTGCTAAACCTTTGGTGATAACCAATGTTGGAGAGGCAATGAATTGGTTAAAGAACGGCAAATCTGCCTATATAGTTTCACCTCATAATATTGAGGCTCTGTCTTCTTGTATAGTTGAAATTATTAATAACCCCGAAAAGAGCAAACAAGTTGGCTTAACGGGGCAGCAGGTATGTAAGGAATCTTTCGACTATCGAGTTTGGGGAAAAGAAATGATTGACTTTTTTGAAAAAATATAATTCGAAACAATATGAGAAGTGTAAAATATGATTTTTGGGCACATGCTCTTAATAAATTAGTATATGTCTTGCCAGATGAATGGTATTTGTTTCTGCGTTTTAAGGATCGTGTAGGTTATTGGCCACACTTGCGCCATCCCCGTTCGTTTAACGAGAAATTACAGTGGTTGAAATTGCATGATAAGCACGCAGAATATACTCAAATGGTAGATAAGGTAGAAGCTAAAAAATACGTAGCTTCTATCTTAGGCGAGGAGTATATTATTCCAACATTGGGCGTCTGGAATACTGTGGATGAAATAGAATGGAACAAGTTACCAAACCAGTTTGTCATTAAGGTCTCTTCTGATTCGGGGGGGTAGTTGTGTGCAAAGACAAAGGTAAGTTGGACATAGAGAAAGCCAAAGAAAAACTTTCTGATGGTTGGGGAAAGAACTATTATGTCTTCAACAAGGAATATCCTTATCGAGACTTGAAACCACGCATTATAGCAGAGGAATACAAGGAAGATGAAAGTGGTTATGAGTTGAAAGATTATAAATTCTTTTGTTTCAATGGAATTGTCCAACTTTTCAAAATAGATTATGACCGTACCACTGATCATCATGCAAATTATTATTCAAGAGATGGTGTAAAACTGCCATTTGGAGAAGCTGCATTTAAGCCGACGAATAAATATATCACCTTGCCGTCAAATCTGGGAAAAATGATAGAACTTGCAGAGAAATTGGCAAAAGACAAAATATTTGTACGTGTAGATTTCTATGATGTAAATAACAAAATTTATTTTGGTGAAATTACTTTCTTCCCTGCAAGTGGTATGGGTAAATTTACTGATGAAAAGTGGGATTTTAAATTAGGTGAAATGATAAAATTGCCAAAACTAAAATAATAGATGATTTACAGCTTTTAACAATGATAAAAACTCGAAAAGACTTAAGATTTTATTTGGAAGAGGACAGAAAGAGAACCTTGCCAAACATTAGCTCTTTACGCTATTGTTGGTTGCTCTTATGTGGAAAAGAACAAGCTCATGCGTTCCGATACATAAAAGCAATGCGCCATTTGGAATACCACCTCAATAATAGAGGTTTCTACCATACCTTGGCTAAGGTGTTTTACAAGATTCGTGTCGGTCGCCTTGGTTTCCGCTACAATATTGAAATTCAACCTAATACTTGTGGGTATGGTCTTCGACTTCTTCATTTATCAAGTGGGGGGGTACTTTTGAACGCAAAAAGAATCGGTAATTATTGTGGCTTTAATGCAGGAACGTTAGTAGGTAACAAAGACTCTCAAGACAACAGACCAATTATCGGGGATTATGTCGGTTTTGGACCAGGAGCTAAGGCTTTCGGGAAAATAACAATAGGTGATAACGTATTTGTTGCCCCGAATGCTGTAGTTGCGAAGGATGTACCATCAAACGTTATTGTTGGCGGAGTGCCTGCTAAAGTAATCAAAGAAAGAGAAAAAAGAAATGCAAAATAAAAAGAAAGTAGTTATTTTCATCAAATGTAATTTTGGAGGTGCAGAGCGTGTTACGATAAACATTGCTGAAATGCTTCCAAAAGATAAGTTTGATGTTGTCTTTGTAGTAGTTGGGAAGAATATGGATACAGAAAAATTTATACCTTCCTACTATAAGGTACATCATATAAGGCAGCGAGAATATCGTCTGTTAGGTATTGGCAGAATGCTGTATTATTTGAAAAAGGAGAATGCTGATATAGCTTTTTCCTCCATGATTTATATAAATGTTCGTGTCATCATCGCATCAAAAATATTAGGAATAAAATCCATTGTAAGAAACAATATCTCTGTTTTTTCTTCTTCAATATCGGCGACTTTGAGATTTGCAATGAAAAAAGTTTATCCAATGTCTGACAAAATCATTGCACAACAGGATGAGATGCGAAAGGAAATAATCGATGTCCTTCATGTGGAGCCTACAAAAGTAGTCGCTTTGCAGAATCCGTTAAAGGTGGAGTTGATAGATCAACTATCTCAAGAGGAGTCTCCTTATAAAGATAATAATAAGGTTAATTATCTATGGGTGGCAAGGTTTGATAAAGCTAAGGGGCAGGATGTGTTGATTCGTGCATTTGATATTGTTCACCAAAAGAATCCCAAAGCAAACCTATATTTTGTTGGTTCCTATAATAAGTCAAATGCTATTTATCTTGATGTTGTTAATTACGTAAAGGAGAAGCATTTGCAGGATTGTGTTCATTTTGTAGGCTTGCAAGACAACCCTTATAAGTGGGTTAGGAACTGTACGTGTTTTGTAATGCCTTCTCGAATAGAAGGACTACCAAATGCTCTGATTGAGGCTATGTATTTGAAACGCCCAGTTGTAGGAACAAAGTGTATCCCAATTGTAGAAAGAATTATCAAAGATGGATTCAATGGTTATGTCGTTCCTGTAGAAGAACCAGAGGCATTGGCTTGTGGTATGATAAAAGCTATAAGCTTACGTGATTTTAATATGACTTATGTTCCATCTTCAAAAGAAGATTTTATAAAACTATTTAATTAGGCAATATGAAAAGACCGTTTATATTTCGTGTATGCAATCGTCTCTTGAAAGAGACTGCTCCTTTGTTTCCTGACGAATTGTTTTTGAGACTAAAATTCTATTTTGTCATGGGCGAAAAGTTGGATTTGGAGCATCCGAAGACTTTTAATCAGAAACTTCAATGGTTGAAATTGCATGACAAACGTGCAGAATATACAATGATGGTAGATAAGATAGAAGCTAAAAAATATGTTGCTTCCATCATTGGAGATGAATACATTATCCCAACATTAGGGGTATACGACTCTGTAGAGGATATTGATTTTGAAAAGTTGCCAAATCAATTTGTCTTAAAGTGCTCTCATGATAGTGGTGGTGTGGTTGTTTGCAAAGACAAAGGAACATTGGACAAGACGAAAGCCTTGAAAAAATTAAAGAAAGGGCTAAAGACTAATTTCAATTATGACACTCGTGAATATCCATATAAGAATGTTAAGCCACGCATTATAGCTGAGGAATACATGGAAGATGAAAGTGGATATGAACTGAAAGACTATAAAATATTCTGTTTTGATGGTGAACCAAAGATGAGTTTTGTGGCATCCGATAGGCAAAAAGAGGGTGAAGAGACTAAGTTTGATTTTTATGATTTAGATTGGAATAGAATACCTGTAACCAATGGTCATCCTACAAGCAAACTTGGAATACCTACCCCCCCCAATTACAAAAATATGCTTGAATTAGCAGCAAAACTTTCAAAAGGAATACCACAAGTGAGAGTTGACTTTTATAATATAAATGGTAAAATCTATTTTGGTGAGTTAACATTTTTCCATTGGAGCGGATTGGTTCCTTTTGAACCTAAGAAATACGATGAGATTTTTGGTAGTTACATTCATTTACCAATTGAAAAATAATTGATGAAAGCAATAGTTTTTACGGATCATTTTGGAAATGGAGGAGCAGAACGAGTAGCCTCTCTTATCATTAATGGTCTGGCGCAAGATAAAGAGAATGAAGTTCATGTCTGTGTTTTTTCTGATGAGAACAATTACAAAATGCAGAAGAGCCAGGTTCATTTCCATTTATTGGCTGATGTTAGAAAAGGACATTTGCAGAATGCATGGTTGAAAATATGGAATTTGGCGAAAGTAATTAAACAAGAAAAACCTGATGTAATCTTTTCTTTAGGACCAATCATGGCAGGATATGTCTATTTGGCGAAAAAGTTAAGCGGTTTTTCTGGCTTAAAAGTTATTGACTCCGAAAGAAACGATCCAAGATTTGAGCCAGTAGAGGACTGGAAGAAAAAAGTTCGTAATTATTGTTATAATAGAGCGGATATATTAGTTTGCCAAACACCAATGGCTGTAGAGTTATTGGAAAAAATGTATGGAGTAAAAACTAAAAAGGTTATTATTCCCAACCCAATTACTTCCAATTTGCCTACTTGGAATGGTTTTGATTCAAAAGAGATAATAACAGCAGCTCGTTTAACAGAGCAAAAGAATCTTCCATTGTTGATAGATGCCTTTACTCAGATACATGCAGAATATCCAGATTACCACCTTACGATATATGGTGAAGGAGAACTCAGAAAAGAGCTGGAGAGTTATATCTCGCAAAAGAATATGTCAAACTCAATTTCTTTGCCTGGTTTTGCAAAAGACATTCATACCATCATGTCAAGAGCTTATATGTATGTCTCGTCATCTGACTATGAAGGAATTTCAAATTCCATGTTGGAAGCGATGGGTATCGGCTTGCCATGTGTTTGTACTGATTGCCCAGTTGGAGGTGCTTCTATGGTAATAAAGAATGGGATTAGTGGAATATTAACTCATGTGGGAAATAAAGAAGAACTTTATTCCGCAATCAAGTCTCTGATAGAAGACAAGGAGTTGGCAAAACAAATTTCTGAGTCTTCTCAATATGTCAATACGGAATTTTCTTTAGGTAAAATTACAACAAAATGGATACAGCTAATCAAATAAATTCTTTGAAGCAAAGAGATTCTACAATAGACATCATTAAAGGATTTGCAATGATAGCAGTTGTTCTGCTGCATATTAATTTTGCATTTCCCAAAATAGGCATCTTAAATACGAATTCATTGTTTGGAGGTTTATGGCATGTAGCCGTATTTTTTGTGGTAAGTGGATGGTTTTTGAAAGACAGCAAACTCTTGTCATTTAAAAGTTTTGCTAAGGGTAAAGTTATAAACCTCTATTTAAAAGCAATGTATGTCTATATACCGTTAGTTCTCCTTCATAATGCGTTCTTTCAGATAGGTTGGCTGTATGGTGATGTTAACTATCACCATGGCATTCTGGGTGAATTTACTTTTTCCCAGATATTATCCCATATATGTTTTCAATTCTTGTTTACTCAAAGGGAGCCATTTTCTGGAGCCATGTGGTTTGTTGACTCTCTTTTCTTGGGCCTACTTTTATATTCATTGATAACTATATGTGTATCTAAACTATTTGGAAATTCCAACGATGTAGCCAAGAATGCGATTCGTTTTGCTATTTGTTTTAGTTTGGCTTTTATGTCAGCAGCTTTGCGAGATATATTTGAAATAAATATTCCGAAAGTTAGCAATACGCTTAGTTCCGTTGTTCTGATGTGTGTAGGGCAAATGTTAGGAAGTCTAAAATTGAAGTTTGACAATGGCCTGTTGTTGATGATGGCTGCTTTGGTATTCTTTCAGTATACTGTTTTGACACCATCGGTTGCTTTAAATTCCAATCAATACAAAGATATTGTATTCTTGATTGTATCTTCTGTTTCTGCGTTATATGTTTTGGGATATATATCCAAGAAAATAACCAATACCGTTTCGGGGGGGTAATAAAATACATAGGAAAAGAATCCTTTTGGGTTATGGGCTTTCACATGTTAGGCTTTCATGTGGTCACAACCATTCTCGGTTTCTTTGGGATAGAGTTTGAGCATCATTTTACTACTCCAGAAATAGGACATAATGTTTTTCTTTTGATAGGTTACTTATCTTTTGGAATTGGAATCCCATTAATGATAAGATTTATTTGTTACAATAAAATATATTGTTTTATATGCAAAAAAGTATAAGTATAGCAAAAACACGTGATCCTTATTTTGATATCATAAAAGGCGTTGCTATCATGCTTGTTGTTGCTGGCCATTGTATCCAATATGGAAATGGTACTGAATATTTATGTGATAAAGAATACTTTGAAAATTTGATGTTTCGATGCATTTATTCTTTTCACATGCCATTATTTATGTTGTTATGTGGATATTTTTTCTATTCATCTGCCTCCAAACGGTCATTTGTAAAAGTAGTTTCTAACAAATGCAAAACGGCCTTGCTTCCAATTATATCATTTGGTGTAGTGTCCTTTCTGATTTGGAAGGTACCAGAATATAGTCGTAAATTTTCTTTTGAAAGTGTCTGTGTTGGTTTAAGAGATTGTTCTAATCATACTCGACAATCGTTGTGGTTCTTCTGGGCTTTGTTTAAACTTTCTATAATTGTAGCTATTATTCAAAAAGGATTTAAAGATAATAAATACGTTTACGTTATGGTGTTATTGTTGGTCTTCATATTCCCTATTCCCAAAATAACGGAATTAGAAAAATCTGTTTATCCTTTTTTCTTGCTTGGTTATTGGACAAGAAAATATAATTGGTGGAACAAAATACAGCATATAAATAATAATTATGTATTAACCTTTCTTGGGGTAACATACATAATATGTCTGTATTATTTTCATAAAGAGACTTATGTTTATACTACGGGTATTACAATTTGGAAGTCCCAATTGGGATTTTTTCAAATAATAGTTGACATTCAAAGAATGTTGACAGGATTATGTGGTTCTCTGTTATGTTTATTCTTGACAAAAATCGTTTACGATAAAGTGCGGATAGAGTCTGCTGTTAAAGTGTTTTCTTTTTTAGGTATTTATAGTGGCGGCATTTATTGCGTACATTCTGCACTTATACCTGTTGACAGATTTGCACTGGCATTTCCTGATAATATGATTTCTGGGGGGGGATATTCGTTCCTGTATTAATCTATAGTGTTGCGATTTCTTGGTTGTTTAGCAAAAGTAAATTTACAGATTATCTTTTCCTTGGGGGAAGATAGATAAAATAAGAAAGTTCTATGATTAGTGTTTGCATGGCTACCTATAATGGTAGTAAATACATAAAAGAGCAAATTGATTCAATCTTGCCACAATTAGGTGAGAATGACGAGTTGGTAATCTCTGATGATGGTAGCAAGGATGATACTTGCTCAATCGTTTCATCTTATAAAGATTCTCGTATTAAGCTGTTGTTTAATAACGGAAGACATGGCTTTATAGGGAATTTTGAGAATGCTTTAAGGCAATGTAAAGGTGATTATATATTTCTTTCTGATCAAGATGATTTTTGGAAGGACAATAAAGTTGCCGTGGTTATGGAGCAATTGCAAAAGTACGCTTTGGTAATTCACGATGCAGAAATAGTTGATGGAGAAGGTAAATCTATGGGACATACATATTATTCGGGTATGCATGGCAGTTCTTCCTTCTTGATGAACTTGTGGAAAACTCGTTGGTTAGGTTGTTGTATGGCATTTAGAAGAGAGGTGCTTGATTATTGCTTGCCATTTCCCGACAAAATTGAGGGGCATGATTATTGGATTGGCATGATGGGAATGTTGAAATTCAAGTATGCTTTTCTTCCAGATGTGTTGATGTTCTATAGACGGCATGGGGGCAACTTTTCACCTTCAGGTGAGAAGTCACCTAATTCTTTATTTTATAAGCTTTTTACTAAAAGAGCAAATTTGTTAATGGCAATTTTAATAAGATATATAAGAAGATAATATGCATGATAAAATGATTCGGGGGGGCAAATCCAGTGGATTTCATCCCTAAGAGGGCTATTGGTTTTTCTTGTTTTTTTTAGTCATCTTGTGATACCGATAGCATCTAAGGAATTCTTATTTGTTATGGGACGAATAGGAGTCGTGGGGTTCTTTTTGATTTCTGGCTATTTGGCTGTGTCATCTGTATCACGTAGGAGCATAAAACAATTCTATTTCAATCGTTTCTTGCGAATATATCCGATGTTTTGGTTATTGGTGATGATGACATTTTTGCTGTCAGACAAATGGAATGTAGGAGAACTCTTGTGGAATATGACGTTGTTTGAGGAATTTGTAAGATGTGACAAAATGATAGGTTCTTCATGGATGTTGCCTATCATGGTCGTGTTTTTCTTATTCTTGCCTTATGTCTATAGAAGTAAGAAACGAATGGAGATAGTATGGTGGATTATCTGTGCAGGCTGTGTGATTATCGCAATGATGCGCTATTTGACTGGGAAGCCTTTCCCTACGGCTTTGTGCCTCCTGATGAATGTTGGACTTTTGGGTTTCATGGACAAAACGGAGGATAACAAGTATGTTCTGCATAAGATATGTATCTATGAAATTCTATTAATAGTCTGTGCTTACCTTTCTTATGGTGATAGAGTGGTCGCTTATTTTATAGCTTATAATTTGGGATTTGCTACCTATTATCTATTCAAGAAAAAGAATATTCACATCAAGGCTTTTGATGTATTAGGCGAACAAGGCTTTACTTTCTTCTTGGGTGCTGCTATCCCGATGATAGCTTTGGCAAATGTGCTTCCTTCCATAGTGGATTGGGACTGGTACAATTATGCCATCCTACAGTTTGTCCTGACTTTTATATTCTCTTATGTTTTGACACGATGGTGTGAAAGACCATTGTTGGCTTGGGGCAAGAAGATAGAAGCGAAATGCAAGTAATAATAATTCTATTTAATTTATTATGTTTAAATCGTTAACTAAGATTTTAGGCGTTAGGCAGTCATCTGTTAGAGATGTAAAACTTGATATAATGAAAGGTATTGGAATAATACTTGTTGTATATGGTCATACTTATTCTAATTCTTCTTTTTTGTATCTGTTCCACATGCCTTTATTCTTTATTCTCTCCGGCGCGGCTATGAGTTATTCTGCTCATGGCTATTCCGTATATAGAAGGTTTAAGGCTATCATGATTCCTTATTTCGTATTCTCTGTGCTGTGTTTCTGTTATTGGATCTTGATAGAGTCAAAATTAAGACCGATTCATGAAGAGGCATTATTCATGGGACACATAGGATATTTTCCGATAAAAATCCAACAATTTATTAATATATTCTTAGCGGAAAATTGTACAAATTCCTTTGAATATAATGTTGTTTTATGGTTTTTACCATGTCTTTTTGTAGCTGATTTTATTTGTGCAGGAATAAACAAAATAAAGTTTCAATGGCTCGCTGTTATATTGGCAGTAACAAGTTATTATTTGTTGATAGATAAACTTCCGTGTTTGCCTTTTTGCCTGAATATCGCAATTTTGGCCGTGCCTTTGATTTGGTTAGGAAAGATTGGATACAAATTTATAATTAAACATTTTAACAATCACTGTTTGGTGTGTCCTGTTCTTTCTATGGCTTTATTTGTAATACTGTATGAAATGTTTTCATGTTTGGGAATTCGCTCAAATATGCTTGCTAATAAAATTCCTCCTTTTTATAGTTTTTATTCTGCTTCTATTGTCGGCTCAATGGGCGTTATACTGATGTCTTTAGCAATAAGTAGAATTACAATTCGGGGGGGGCAAATCTTAGCTTTTTTAGGGAAAAACAGTCTGGTTGTTATGTGCATACATGAACCTATAAAAAGAATTCTTTTGGTGCTGTGTTCCAAGATCTCTCAGTTACCAGTAGATATACTAAGATCAGATTTAATATTGAGTGCAGGTTGTACTCTCGTGATAGCATTGACTTGCGTACCTTTTATATATATGATTAATTCAAAATATTTGAAATGGATGCTTGGTAAATTCTAATAAGGTTTTCATTTAGGAATAAACTTTAAAAGCAATATAGCAATGAAAGTAGCAATAATACAAGAATGGCTTGTCACAGTCGGTGGCTCTGACAAGGTCGTAAAGGCAATCTTGGATGTATTTCCAGATGCTGATATATATACATTAGTAGCAAAAAAAGATGTGTGTGATGAACTTGGCATTCCTTGGGAAAAGGTTCATACTTCCTTTATTCAGAAAATGCCTTTAGGTACTAAGAAGCATCGTGCTTATCTGCCTTTGTTCCCTTTTGCCATTGAGCAATTTGATTTGAGAGGATATGATGTCGTTATCTCTTCTTCTCATTGTGTGGCGAAAGGTATTTTGACCAAGGCTGACCAGCTCCATATCTGTTATTGTCATAGTCCTATCAGATATTGTTGGGACATGTATAATGAGTATTTGGAGGAGTCGCATTTGGATAGGGGCTTCAAGAGTTGGTTGGTCCGCTTGATGCTCCATCCTATCCGTCAGTTTGACGCCATAGCAGGAAGTCGTGTGGATTATTATATCAGTAATTCTGATTATGTAGGTCAGCGTATCAGAAAAACATATCGAAGAAAAGCGACTACAATACATCCTAATATTGATATTTCTAATTTTGAATTATGCAATGATAAGCAGGACTACTATTTGGCAAGTAGTAGATTAGTAGCTTACAAGAAGATTGATACCATCATCGAAGCCTTTAATCAGATGCCTGACAAGAAGCTTGTTGTGATAGGTGGTGGCCCAAATCTGGAGGCTTATCGTAAGTTGGCTAAGGATAATGTGACCGTGATGGGATATCAGCCATTTGATGTGCTGAAAGAGAAGATGCAGCACGCTAAAGCTTTTGTCTTTGCTGCTGATGAGGATTTTGGTATGATTCCTATTGAGGCTCAAAGTTGTGGTACACCTGTTATTGCGTATGGACATGGTGGTTCGCTAGAGACTGTAAATGGTGGCAAGACCGGATTGTTCTTTAATGAACAGACTCCTGAAGCAATTGTAGCAGCTGTTGATAAGTTTGAATCTATGGGAGCACAACCATTCGCTCCTGCTGATTGTCGTCAATGGGCTGAAGGTTTCTCCGAAGAGAGATTCAAAAGAGAAATCAAGGAGTTCGTTGAAGAGAAATACGAGGAATTTAAGAAGAACGGAATAAATATAGAATAGTTGGAGAAAGCTGGTAGGCATCACTTTTTGTTATTTTATCTAAACAAACTATTGTAAATAGAGAAGAAAAACGTATTTTTGCATTGTGATAATATATAACATTCATAATTATGAAGTATGAACAAATTATAAGGGATTTTGATGCCCATATTAACAAAAGTGGACGTTATACATATGGTGACTTTTATGTCGGCATAACCAATAACGTGGAAAGACGATTGTTTGAGGAACATCGTGTACCACGCGAAGGACATTGGTGGATTTATTCTCCTGCCGACTCAGAGTGCATTGCCAGAGAAGTGGAAAAGCATTACTTGGATTGTGGAATGCATGGCTCATTTGGCGGTGGTAAAGGGGATGGCTCTGCGAATATCGTCTATTGCTATGTAATTTCACCTAACACTGTAGAATGATGGACAATAAAACTATAGCATCCAGTTTCGGAGAACATCCTGTCATCCTATCTCCTAAAAAACAAGCACCTGACACCTGTGAGAGAATAGTTGCTTTTCTTGACATTATGGGTTTCAAGGATATGGTTGCTCGCCATTTTGAGACTATAAAGGAAAAATTGGAGCAACTTTCGTCTTTCATAGGTGAAACTATGGACGAGAATTATCAGTATATGATTTTTTCTGACAGCATCATCCTGTATGCCAAGAGTGATGGGATAGATGTTTTCAAGTCTTTATTGACGAAAGTAGGTAAGATTATAGAAAAGTCAATATCCTTAGGGCTTCCTATAAAAGGAGCAATTGCTAAGGGGGAGTGTACCGTAAGCCTGAGCTATAAGCCTTTTTTCTTCGGTCAGCCAATTATTGATGCTTATACATTAGAGGAAAATGTAGTGTTGTATGGCGTGGTCTTGCATAACACTGTCGAGAATATGGCTTTAGAGCTTAGTCAATTGAATTCTGATTTCGTATTTGATTATAATGTCCCTTTGAAAGGTGGAAACTCAAATCATTTTGTTTTGAATTGGTTTGGTGGAAATATTGAACAGAACCGTTCTAATTTATTGTCTATCAGGACTACAGTTTCTGATTCTCCAAGAAGATATATCGACAATACATTGAAGTGTATTGACGTTATTGCTCACTAAAAAAAGAATGAATTTGAAAAACTTTTGACTGTTTTTCAAATCATATAAAGATATTATTTTATTTGTCTGATAGTTGATTGGTGGAATGTTTATTCACCAATCAGCTATTCTATATCATAATTTTTTATGAATTATATTATCACTGGCGGTACTGGTTTCATCGGTACCCATCTTACAAATTTGATTAAGGAGCGTTATCCTGACGCCCAAGTATATAACCTCGACATCGTTAAGCCTGGCACTCCTAATCCAGTAGTAAAGGATTACAAGCCAGCTTTGCGTGATGATCAGAAGCTACAGTCTACTTTCATCGAGTATGATATCCGCAAGCCTATCGAGAACTTGCCATTTACTCCTACTGAGGATGATGTCATTTTCAACTTTGCTGCCGTGCATCGTACTCCTGGACATGAGGATCATGAGTATTTTGAGACGAATATCCGTGGTGCTGAGAATGTGGTGGCTTTTGCTGAGAAGTGGAATATCAAGAAGATTGTTTTTACTTCGAGTATCGCACCATACGGTGCTGCAGAGGAATTGAAGAAGGAGACAACTTTGCCTACTCCTAATACAGCATACGGTATCTCTAAGTTGGTGGCAGAGAAGATTCATGAGAAGTGGCAGAATGGTGATGCGGCTCATCGCCAGCTCACTATTGTCCGTCCTGGTGTGGTATTCGGAAAGGGTGAGAATGGTAATTTCACCAGATTGTATTGGGCTATCCGTGGTCATAAGTTTGCTTACCCTGGCAGAAAGGATACCATCAAGGCTTGTATCTATGTAAAAGAGTTGGTGCGTTTCATGCTGTATCGTTTGGAACATCATGAGCATGGTGTAGAGTTGTATAACTGTTGCTTTGAACCTGCTTATACTATTCAGCATATTGTTGAGGCTATGAAGAAAGTAACAGGTTTGACTCAGTTTGTGCCTGATATTCCTAATTGGGTTATCATGCCTATGGCAAGAGCCGCTATGCTTCTTGGTTCGCCAATGGGTATCTGTCCTGCGAGAGTGAAGAAACTCCAGATTTCTACTAATATCTGTGGTGAGAAGTTGAAGAACTGCGGCTATCAGTTTAAGTGGAGCTTCGAAGAGGCACTGAAGGACTGGTTCGAGGATAATGACAGGAAGGGGTTGAAATAAAGATTCGCATAATCTTTATTTCTTATAATAGATTTAAGAAATCATTTTTCCGAAAAACACTTTTTTCGGGAAACCCACCCGTCCTCCCTTACCCTGAAGGGAGGCTCCACCGCTTTCCCCAAGCCCCTTTCCCCTCATGGGACAGGGGATGTTAAACGCTCCTACTCGTCGCTCGGAAACACTACGTTCTATGGTAGGCGGGGCATCAGAGCCCTCGCCTGGATTTGCGGGATGGGACCGCTTGGGGACATGTATAAATTGTAAAGTTTTCTTATATGCTATAGCAATAATATGAGATTTAAGCTAAAAAAGATGAATCTTGATGACATTAATTTGGGTGAATAAAAGATACTCGCCATACAATTTGATATTGCATGACGAGCCAAGAGGAGTTTGGCAAAAGCCCAATACTTTCCTACTTGGTTAACCATCGATGCAGTTGGTTCTTCCCCCTGCGATAAGTTCTGGTCTTCAGCCCTTGGTGACGTTTACCCGAGTTGGATGGAGTACTTTGTTTATAGTCGCTACCTCCCATAGCCGACTAATTTACAAAAATAATAAAAAAATAATGGCAACAACCCCAAACACACAAAATAATTATAAGAAAATAACAAAATTGGACTTGTCAAATCAAAATTTGACATCATTTCCTGATTATGTCTTCAAAATGACTAATCTGAGAAAGTTGATATTGCATAACAATCATATAAGTAAAATACCACCTCAAATTAAGGCTTTGAACAAGCTGGTGGTATTGGATTTGTCGAACAATGAGCTATCTGCCATTGGATATCAAGTTTTGAAGTTGCCAAAATTGAAGATACTTAATCTTTGTTATAATCAAATTGTGTGTCTTCCAAACGACATTAAAGAAGTCGGCATAAAACAATTATTGTTATCCAACAATAGATTGTCAAGGTTAAATATTGGAAGATTCAGAAAACTCGAACGCTTGACAATCAACAGCAATGAGCTGAGTATTGTTGCTTTAGAAGGTGTATATCCATTTCTAAAAGATATTTGGATGGGTAATAATCCTATCAAAAGAATAGCTATAACAAAGACTAATGTGCCTACCTTAAGGGGTATTTATACATATACGTATTCTTGTAATATCAAAAATGTGGCAGAAGATTACAAGCCCTTAATGTCAACAAAAGGCAATGCCATAGATATATTTTTAGGAAAATTGAAAACAGATAACAAAAACGTGAAAATTAAAATGAGTATAGATATGAATGAGACAATAAAAAGCAGATTGGAAAAACTCGACCAGTTGCTCCAAGATTACATATATAAAAAGAAACAACAGGTTAATTCTTATGAAGCCATTGATGCTTTCCAAGAATGGTATGGAGAAGCATGTGCTGTCTTTGTCAAGTATTTCGGAAAATCAGACGAATATATTGACAAGTTTTGCAAGATAGATGTTACTGGTAACGGATATTCATTAGAAGACTCCTATCAAGAAGCTTATCCTATTTACAAAATCTATATTGAGAAATTGAAAGATATGCCAAATGCTAAAAATGAAAATATAATGGCTAAAATGTCTAATAACAAGGTGTTTATCGTACATGGTCACGACGACAACTTGAAAACAAAAGTTGAATTATTATTGACGAAATTAGGGCTTGATCCAATCATATTGCATAAAAAAGCGAACATGGGTAAAACTATCATTGAAAAGATTGAGAAATATACAGATGTCGGTTTTGGAATAGTACTGTATACTCCAGATGACGAAGGACGCTTAAAAGGAAACACTGCACTATCATCAAGAGCAAGACAGAATGTTGTATTTGAACATGGCTATCTAATTGGAAAGTTGGGTAGAGACAGAGTGTGTGCTCTTGTGGTGGATAATGTTGAAAAACCAGGAGATATAGATGGAATCGTATATGTGAATGTCGATAACAATGACTCTTGGAAAGTAGCTTTAGCGAATGATATGAAAGCTGTCGGCTTCAATATTGACTTGAATAAGGCATTTTAGTTATAGTCCCTATATATTTTACCCAATGGAACTCAACAACACCCAACACAATTTTTTCTCTGGCATCTCGACTCTGAGCCATTCACCTGGCACTCCTTCTACGGTGAGCAATGTCCAACATTCGTTACAGGTCAAAAATATTGGCAAATTACAAAAAAATAAAGCATAGCCTAATCAATGGGCTATGCTGATTAGTTTGCAACCTAAAGCTGTTTCTATACGAGCAATGGTTTGAGTAGTGAAGTTATGTCTGCCTGTTAGCCATTTTGAGATTTCTGAGTCTCGCTTGTTGAGTAATCGGGCGAAATCCTTTTGGGTGAGTCCTTTGGCTTTCAGAATCTCACTAATGCGCTCGGCAATACCGAAAGACAAATCGAACTCTGCCTTTTGCTCGGCAGGTATCGCAGCGAGGCAATCACGGAATAATTTGTTCTGTATCATAATGCTTAAATTTCAAAGGTTGCACTTTCAATGTCTGTAATCATATTCTTTTCAATGGTAATGATGCCATTCTCTTGGGCTTTGAGCAGGACTTTGTCAAAAGTCTGTAAATCCATGACATATCCACTGAGCTTTTCATTCTCTTGGTATGTGCGTGATAACTTAACGCCACCATTTCCTAAAATAAGTATCTGGTCGGATATTCTTAGGCAGTATAGGCGGAGTTTGCGGGAATAGATAGACAAAGCACTAACATGGTCGTTCATTCTTCCTTCGATACGGAAGAATCTTTCTAATGCTCCCTTATCGATAATTTTGGATAAAGCCAATAATATGGCATTGAAGTCTTTATTGTATGTCGCATTGTCCTTAAACTCCATCAGGAATTTTTCAAATTCGCTTTCGGAGTTTCCATCGAAGCAGATAGAAAACATGCCTACGTTGTCATTCTGCTCTATTGTCTTTAATGTTACTTGTGTCATAATTATAATTCTTTAATATGCAATGCAAAAATAATACTTTTATTAATAGATTGTTCACTTTTAAGTGAATAATTAGGAATAATTATCATAAACATATTATGGAACTCAACAACCCACAACACAAATCATTCCTCTGGCACCTCGATTTCTAGCCATTTATCTGGCACACCTTCTACGGTGAGCAATGCTCGATAGTCTGCATCTCGTCTTTGGCGCAATGGAGCCGCCATAGTGCATAACATACTGGAAAACATTCAGAAGATATGCCCAAAGGTGTTGAGGACAAAAATACTATCATTAAGAGATTACTCTAAAAGAAAGCAATAGTATCATTATCAAAGATAATCCTCGATTCGTTTTATAATCTCCTTGGTCGGAAGGCGATGGTTGGTCTCCAGCAAGGCTTTAAGCTTGGTTATATATTCTTCTTTCGATAGAATATCATGGTGAAGAAGTTCGTCCATCACATAGATTATTCCCGAAACATGAAGCCCATGCCGTTCTGCTATCACTCGAAGGTTGCGGTCGCCAGTCAAGAGTTTATAATCACCATTCAATGCGTAATACAGAACAGTGCAGTCTTGGAAAGAGAGATTCTTGTCTTGAAGTGACATTATCTCTGCATACTCATTGCTTTTGAAAGTTTTGATTGTGATTTTTCCTTCTTGGTATAATCGAGCAATCGCATCTTTAACACCTTGTGTCTTTAGCTCACCGATAATAAAGTCGGTGGTGTGGATAGACAAAGGAAGCTCACAGAAACGTTCCAAAAGTCCAATATTCCATAAGTCTATGAATATATTGGTATCGCTAATTACTATTTCCATTAAGCAAGAACGAAATTGTGTAATACTTCCTCTGTCGTTTTGTTGAGTAAGACGGCAGCCTTGGATTCTGTAATCAAGCCACTTGACAGGGCACGATAGATAAGGTTCTCGAATCTGGTGCTGTGCTCGTCATCAATGATACTCTTCTCTACTTGTGATTTGAAATTGGAATCGAAATTTTTCTTCTTCCAATAGGTCGTATAGCGATTTTCTGATATGACATCAAGGTATCTCGCCTTATACATCAAGGCATCAACGGATATTCCAAATTCTGATTGAAGGTTTTTCAACTCAACTAAAGCTATGTCGTGGCGTTTCTCACCAATAGACTGAAGAAAAGTTTGTCTTGGCATCAAAACTTCATTGGCAAAAATATTGCAGTATTGTTCTTCCATCTTTTCATCCATGTCTTCTGGAAAATGAAGCAATGCATGACCTAATTCATGGAGCGCAGTGAAACGCTTACGCTCGGTGCTCATCTGTTTGTTAATGACAATAACTGGGGTTCCATTTTCCAATGTGCCATTGAGACCAGAAAAAGCGTCAGAAGCTTCTACTTCTACCACAATGATACCATTGGTCTCTAAGATGTTGATGACGTTTGTAATGGCGGCATTGCCAATATTCCAATCGGTGCGCAGCTTAGTTGCTGCGCTGAAAACATCATTTAAAGACTTAACTTGGCAAGTAAAGGAGAAAGCATCAAAATGCCTTTCGATTCCACAAATGTCTTCTATTTCATTGATGCGTTCAATGGTATCTTCCACCATGAGATTGATGGATTTCTCTTCCTTAGCACTCAGGCGAGTTAGTTTGCGGTAATGAACATTATTGAGAGCTGAACGATTTTCACGAAACAGATAGTCGGGGGAAATGTTCAGGGCTTTACACAATGCGATGAGAATGGTACTGTCTGGCATACTCTCGCCTCGTTCGTATTTGGACACGGATTGTTTGGTGACAATATCATTCATCATCACACAGAGTTGTTGCATGGACAAGCCTCGCATCAGGCGTGCGTTGCGTAGTCGTTTAGAAAATATATCTTTTTGTTCCATAATTAATCATTTAATCTTTCAGTTGACAAAGATAGTAAAATAAACAAAATCAGTCAACCATCAAAACTAAAAGATAACAATATTTTGTTATAATTTAAAGATATAAACGTAATCAAGATAGATAATAGCATAAACATATGAACACAAATATAATGAAAGCGAATTTATCATGCGGATGAGTATTTTATTCTCCCGCGGATGGCACAGATGGACACGGATTTTACCATGCGGATGAGTTTTCTTTGAACACGAATCG
>OKRS01000804.1_pt1 | contig 22747 bp, 15 predicted proteins | sample 1601191 | NCBI WGS metagenome assembly OKRS01 (sample SAMEA3541509, study PRJEB24748) | human gut metagenome | biome: human gut; feature: human-associated habitat; material: faeces | place: China | collected 2012
TTATGGCTACGGCTTCGTGCAGGGCGTTGACGCCGCTGCTGCCGATCTGGGCCTGACTGATGTGAGCCTGAACTATGTCTATGGCGGTCAGTTCTTCGGCGATGCCGATATCACCGCTGTGATGGATACCTGGTATGCCGGCGGCACTGAGGTCGTCTTCGCCTGCGGCGGCGGTATCTACACCTCCGCTGTGGACGCTGCCAAGAAGGCTAACGCCAAGGTCATCGGCGTGGACGTTGACCAGGCTGGCGTCATCGCTAGCTACGCCGGCGTGGAAGGCATGACCGTCACCTCCGCTATGAAGGGCCTGTATCCCACCACCTATGACACCCTGACTGACGTTATCGTCAACGGCAACTGGGATGCTTACAAGGGCAAGATCGCTACTCTGGGTCTGGTGTCCGGCGATGATCCCGAGCTGAACTATGTCCAGATCCCCATGGGTGAGGGCACTCAGTGGTCTGACAGCTTCACGCAGGATGACTACAAGGCCATGGTGAAGGATATGTTCGACGGCAAGATCACCGTTTCCAACGATGTGAGCAAGGCTCCCTCTGACTTCGCCACCGTGATCGCTGTGGAGGACCAGGGCGCTATCAAGGGCTAAGCGCAGAACGCAAATCCATACGCGAAAAGGAACGTCCGAAAGGACGTTCCTTTTTTATCCGCCAAAAGAAGGAGGTACGGAAAACCATTGGCACCCTGGTGGAATGGGGCATTTCGGATGTTGGAGCGGCTGGCAGTCTTTTCGGGAACAGTTTGCGGAAAGCGGACGAGTCTCCCGATGGAAGCGCCCTGAGGAGACCACTCTTCAAAAAAATGATTCCGGCCGTCGATTTGCCTTTCTTTTTGAGCGGAGTTATAGTATACTGAACGTAATACTGGATGTGAGGGCAATATGCCGCTGCCGGTAAATGAATATGGTTTCCGTCCCCGCGAGATCCACACGGCGGGCCATTAAAACGGAAGGAGGGCGGTTTGACTTGGAAACGAATTACGCCATCGAAATGCTCCACATTACGAAGCGGTTCCCAGGCATCATCGCCAATGATGACATTACCCTTCAGCTGAAAAAGGGTGAGATCCATGCCCTGCTGGGCGAAAACGGCGCGGGCAAGTCCACGCTGATGAGCGTGCTCTTCGGCCTGTATCAGCCTGAGAAAGGCGAGATACGCAAAAACGGCAAAACCGTCGAGATAAAGGACCCGAACGACGCTACGGCTCTCGGCATCGGCATGGTGCATCAGCATTTCAAGCTCGTCGATGTTTTTACTGTGCTCGATAACATAATCCTCGGCGTTGAGCCGAATAAGGCAGGCTTCCTCACCAAAAAGGCGGCGCTCAAAAAGGTGCTCGCCCTCTCCGAGAAATACGGCCTCGCCGTCGACCCCTCCGCAAAGGTTGAGGATATCACCGTTGGCATGCAGCAGCGCACCGAGATACTTAAAATGCTCTATCGCGATAATGAGATACTTATCTTTGACGAGCCCACCGCCGTGCTCACCCCGCAGGAAATATCGGAGCTGATGCAGATAATGAAAAACCTTGCGGCTGAGGGCAAGTCGATACTTTTCATCACCCACAAGCTCAATGAGATAATGCAGGTCGCCGACAGATGCACCGTCCTGCGTAAGGGCAAGTGCATCGGCACGGTCGATATCGCCGACACCGATGTAAACGAGCTTTCAAACATGATGGTCGGCAGACCCGTCCAGCTTAAAGTTGATAAAAAAGACGCCGAGCCCACCGACGCATTCTTAAAGATTGAGGGGCTCACCGTGCCTTCAAAGCGCCATAAGAACAACGCCGTCAAGGATGTTTCGTTTGAGGTCAGACGCGGCGAGATAGTCTGCGTCGCGGGTATCGACGGCAACGGTCAGACCGAGCTGATAAATGCCCTGACGGGGCTTGAGAAGCCGAGCGGCGGCAAAATAACTCTCGGCGGCAGAGATATCACAAAGCTAAGCGTCAGGAAGCGCGGCAATGCGGGCATGAGCCATATCCCTGAGGACAGGCATAAATACGGCCTTATTCTCGACTTTTCACTGCAAGAGAATCTTGTGCTTCAGAGATACTATGAGCCGAGATTTCAGAAGCTCGGCTTTATCCGCCGTGAGGCCGTGCGTGAATATGCGGACGAGCTGATAGAGCGCTTCGATGTCAGGAGCGGTCAGGGTGCGGATACAAAAGTACGCAGTATGTCGGGCGGCAATCAGCAAAAGGCTATAATTGCCCGTGAGATAGACAGGAACGCCGACCTGCTTGTGGCGGTTCAGCCCACCAGAGGTCTTGATGTCGGCGCTATAGAGTATATTCATTCGCAGATAGTCCGTCAGCGTGATCTCGGCAAGGCGGTGCTTATCGTTTCGCTTGAGCTTGATGAGGTCATGAATCTTTCCGACAGAATCCTTGTTATGTACGAGGGTGAGATAGTCGGCGAGCTTGACCCCAAGACGACGACCGTTGATGAGCTGGGTCTCTATATGGCTGGCGCCAAGAAAAATAACGAGGGGCAGGTGAGCGCAGATGAATAAAAAAGCCAAAGAGGGCAGACGGCTTGACTCCCGTCGGGCGGACAGCCTCAAGACCGTGGCTTCTTCGCTGATATCAATTCTTATCGGTATTATTTTCGGCGGTGTGTTGCTGTTTATAGTTTCACTGTTCAATTCTGATACGATGAGCCCCACCACGGCGTGGGAGGGCTTCAGGATAGTGCTTGCGGGCATCTTCAACACCGGCAGAGACCTTGATGCGGGCGGCGTTCTTACCTTCGGTTTCAATTCAAGGCTCTTCGGCGATATGCTTTTCAGAGCAACTCCGCTTATAATGACGGGTCTCTCTGTTGCGCTGGCATATAAAACGGGTCTGTTTAATATCGGCGCGCCCGGTCAGTATCTTATGGGCACGATGAGCGCCATAGTCGTTGCGCTGTCGCTCGATACATCAAAGATACCCGCGGGGATTGTGTGGATACTCGCTTTCCTCACGGCGGCTGTTGCGGGCGCTCTTTGGGGTTGCATTCCAGGATTTTTCAAGGCTTTTCTCAACGTCAACGAGGTCATAACCTCGATAATGACTAACTGGATTGCCGCAAACCTTGTTACCATAATCTTTGACAACAGCAAGTTCAGAAATATGACCGATTACGGCAAGGTGGGCTATACTCTCAAGCTTAACTCCAACGGCGTGGCAAGCCCAAAGATGGGGCTCGACAAGCTCCTCGGCGGCAGCAACGCCAATGTCGGCATTGTCATCGCCATCGTCATCGCAATATTCATCTACATAATGATTAGCAAAACCACCTTCGGCTATGAGCTGAAAGCCTGCGGCAGCAACAAATTCGCCGCCAAATATGCGGGCATGAATGAGAAGCGCAATATCGTCCTCTCCATGGCGATAGCGGGCGCACTCTCGGGCATAGGCGCCGCCCTCTATTATTTGCAGGGTGATATTGAATTCTTCTGGAATACCTCAATGACTCTGCCGAACGAAGGCTTCAACGGCATCCCTGTTGCGCTGCTTGCGATTTGCAACCCGATAGGCACGGTGTTTGCGGGTCTCTTTATGGCTTATCTGACAATATCGGGCAACCAGCTGAGCGCTTTCACACCGTATAACGAATACATGGCAAGCATTATCGTCGCCGTGATCGTTTACCTCAGCGCATTTTCGCTCTTCTTCAAAGGCTTGCTCGATAAAAAGAAAAAACGCGCCGATAAAAGCAGCGCAAATGATGTTAAAGAAGTAAAAGCGGGGGAGGGTGAGAAACAATGACATTTTTGCTTCAGCAAACTATGATATACACCGTTCCGCTCATCCTCGTGGCTCTTGCGGGCGTTTTTGCCGAGAGAAGCGGTATAATCAACCTTGCCCTTGAGGGTATAATGATAATCGGTGCTTTTGCGGGCGCTTGGTTTATCAGAGCAATGCAGGAGGGCGAATTTGAGCAGGAAAAAGCCCAGCTCTTGCTGCTGCTTGCGATGCTTGTTACGGCTGCGGCGGGCGCTGTATTCTCGCTCCTGCTCAGTTTCTCTGCAATTAAAATGAAAGCCGATCAGACTATCGGCGGCACGGCGCTGAACCTCCTTGCGCCTGCCATAGTGCTTTTCCTCGTCAACATTCTTTTCCGACAAAGCTCGCTGAATCTCAAATATGACGCACCGTCATGGTTCATGCTCTTCAAGACCGATTTCGGCTTTGAGCGCAAGCAGGATATCGGCGTTATCGGCGAGGTGCTGCTCAACAAGGTATATTTGACGACCTATATCGGCATTGCGCTTTATATTGTCTTGTCGATAATCCTTTATAAGACCAAGTTTGGGCTTCGGCTGCGCGCCTGCGGTGAGCATCCCCAGGCTGCCGATTCCGTCGGCATAAGCGTCCACAGGATGCGCTATGCGGGCACGACGATATCGGGTGCTCTTGCGGGTCTCGGCGGCTTTATATATGCCCTGACGACCTCAAACGGCACTGCGAACGGTAGCGTTGCGGGCTTCGGCTTCCTCGCTCTCGCAGTTATGATATTCGGCAACTGGAAGCCGCTGAATATTGCAATCGTCGGCTTTATCTTCGGCCTGTTCAAGTGTGTTGCCGCTTCGGCGGGCACGCTCGACATCAACGGCGACGGCGTGTATATGCTCGCTCAGCTCGGAGTGAGCAACTATGTTTATAATATGCTGCCCTATGTCATGACGCTGATTGTGCTGGCGTTCACGTCAAAGAAATCCCGCGCCCCCAAGGCTGAGGGTATTCCCTACGATAAGGGCGAGAGATAAAATCGGATAAAAAATTATCACCGTGAGGCTTTGTGGGCTTCACGGTGATTTTTTCGCTTAGAAAAGCGCTTTGATATAATGCTTAAATTTAGTCGCTGTGCTCTCCGCAAGGTCGGCGCAGGGCGTGCCGTCCGGGAGGAAGGCTTTGCCGCCGATGATGTCGACGTTGTTATCCGCGGGGTATGTGTCGATGAAAATGCCTCGGCAGAATTCGCCGATGACTATACCGAGTATCTTTGCGGGGATGAACGCAAGGGCTTTTTCGAGCGCCTTGTCAAGCAGTGAATCGTGCAAGGGATTGAGCTTCAATATCTTCTCAAGCCCTGAAACAACGCTGATTGAGGAGAATACGATGTCGAGCGCGATCTCAAACTTGCTGCCGTTCACCAGAGTGTCGGTAGCCGAGCTCATCTCGGGCGCGAGTGTCTCGTCGCCTGCGTAATGCTCACGGTACATCTCGGTCAGCATCTTTTCGACCGTTATGCCGCAGTCCAGCTCGGTCGCAAGCAGGGTGTCAATTACCCTTGTCATCAGCGCAAGGAAGAAGTCATAGATCTTTGCGTAGCTCTTTTCGTTGGTGCTCAGTGCGCCCGCAACAGCCTCCGTTGCGTCAAAAATGGCTCTGTTCCTCATTATCGTGCGTACTCCGCCGTCGTAATAGTAGCTGCGGCAGAATGCCTGATAATCGTCAATGCCCTCGATAGAGCGGGGGAATACGGTTCGGATGCTGCAATCCTCGCCGCTCAGCTTCGCGTGCCTTATCGGTGAGCCGTGGAGCACGAGCGAGCCGGTGCAGACTTCATAGACCGTGTTGCCCGCCTTGGTGGTGAGCGACGAAATGTCGTTTGCGTGTGAGTGACCGGTGAAGATATAGCGGACTCCGAGGTCGGCAAAGGTCTCGGCGAGTTTTTCGCCGCCGTCAAGGAAGTTGCCGCCCATGATGGTGGACTGCATATCGTATTTCTCGATAAGATCATAGTGCATCATCAGCAACGGAATGTCGCCCGCGGCGGTGCATTCCTTTACCTGAGAGTTGACCCAATTGAGCAGATCGCCCTCGAGATATTTCTTGCCTGTGCAGAACTCTCCGCTGTATTCATTGGCGTCGACCGCTATGAGACGGTAGCCGCTGCCGATATCGGCGGAGTAGGAGAGTGAGCCGCCGGGGTCTCTTGCGATGATGCTCTCATCGTCACCGTAGCCGAAATCCTTATAAAGCTCGGTAAATTCGCTCTTTGTCGTGCCCTTGACTTCAACTATACGGTCGTCAACATAGGTCGTGCCTGCCTTAACAACGGTCCCGGTCGGGTCGTCGGCAACAAAGCGTTTGGATATTTTGTCGGGTCTCGATATATCGTGGTTGCCGGGGACGGTGTAGACCTTAACGCCGGCGTCCGTCAGCTTGCGGAGCTTCGCCGTGAGCATCGCATGACTCAGATATTCGCAGCCCATGGCGTTGTCGCCGGAGATGAGCACCACCTTTGAGCCTTTGGCGAGAATCTCACGGATAGCCTCGTCAAGTATCTCGTCGGCGTATTGCTCGAGCTTCAGGTCGTTGTCAAGAGTGCGGCGGTAGTTAAAGCCGTTGAGGTTGCCTATATATTCCTTGGGGAAATAGTGGATATCGCTGAGAACGCTGAAATTCAGCTCTTTTTTATTATCCGCAAAGGCGGGAACGGCCATACATATGAGCAGGCAGACCGTCAGGATAATACTTATAATTCTTTTCATTCGCTATCTCCGAAATGACCGCCGAGTTGTCCCGACGGTCAGATTTTTAATGATATTAAAGTCCGGTCTTTTCGCTGATATACTTTCTTGCGAGGCAGGCGTACTCATAGGGATTTGCTTTTGCGGGATCCTGTTCCGCCTCAACGACTACCCAGCCCTCGTAATCGGCGTCGGCAAGGATATCGAATACGGGGGTGAAGTCAAAGTCGCCGTCGCCGGGCACGGTGAAGGCACCCGCTCTGACGCAGTCGAGGAAGCTCCAACCCTTTTCTTTGCCCTCATTGATAACATCACGGCGGATGCTCTTGAGGTGGACGTGCTTAACTCTGTTGACATACTTCTTGAGCACGCCGATCGCGTCCTCGCCGGAGAATGCAAGATGGCCGGTATCATAAAGCAGATAAACAAGGTCGGGATCGGTTATCTCCATGAGCTTGTCGATCTCTGCCTCGGTCTGAACACCCGTGCCCATATGATGATGCACGGTGAAGTACATTCCTTTCTCTTTGGCAAGTCTGCCCATCTCATTGAAGCCCTTTGCTATGAGAGCCCACTGCTCGTCGGTGTAAACGGGCTTCTCGCCGAAGATGCTGACGCTCTTGCCCTGGATGGAGTTGCCCTGCTCGGAAGCGCCGATGACCTTTGCGCCGAGAGCGTGCAGGAAATCTCTGTGCTTGATAAAGGCTTCGATAGTTGCGTCGTAGCCCTCGGAGAGTAAGAGTGAGGAGAACCATGCGTTGCATATACGCAGGCCTCTGACCTCGAGCTTATGCTTGAGGGTCTCGACATCCTTGGGGTATTTGTTGCCTATCTCACTGCCCTTGAAGCCGCTCAGAGCCATTTCGCTCACGCACTGCTCAAAGGTGTTCTCTGCGCCGAGATCGGGCAGGTCGTCGTTCGTCCAAGCTATGGGAGCTATGGCGAGGTTGACTTTTTCTTTGTTAAGCATATTTATTCCTCCGCTGTATTAATAGAGTCTTGCCTTTTCTATGTTTTCACGCATTGCTTCGTATGCCGCCTGAACCGTCTCGCTCTCGGAGACTTCGGCGACACCCACGCGCCACCATGCGTCGTAGCCGTCGCTCATGCTGCCGTGGACGACCTTGATGTCAAAGAGGCAGGGAACCTTTTGCTTCTTGGAATCCTTGAGAGCGTCACGCAGCTCGGCAACATTGGTCACGGTGTATGACTTGCAGCCGTAGCCCTCGGCTATCTTTGCAAAGTCAATGGGCACTATCGCGCCGTCGAGCATACCCGAGAGGGGATTGCGGGCCTGGAACCTTGTGCCGAAGGTCTCGGTGCCCTGATTATTCTGAAGATTCTCTATGCAGCCCCAGCCGGAGTTGTCAAAGAGCATTATGTTGACCTTTAAGCCCTCCATAACGGCGGTGTAAAGCTCACTGTGGAGCATCAGGAAGCTGCCGTCGCCGACCATGGCGTAAACGTCGCGCTGCGGCTCGGCTATCTTTGCGCCGAGGGCGCCGCAGATCTCATAGCCCATGCAGGAGAAACCGTATTCCATGTGGTATGAGCCGGGCACGGACGAGCGCCAAAGTCTCTGCATACAGCCGGGCAGGCTGCCTGCGGAGGCGACGACCACGGAATTCTTGTCAATGAGCTTGTTTATCTCGCCGAGAGCGCGGGTTTGAGAAAGCCCTTCCTTGAGATATACGCTGTAGCAACGGTCAACCTCGGCGGTGTAGGCTTCCTTGACCTCGGCAAGCTCCTCATCGCTCCAATTCGAGCGATATTCCCTCATTGCAAGGGCGCCCATGATATCGAGCATTGCGGACTTTGCGTCGGCGATAACTGCGGTGGCGTCCATCTTGAACGCGTCGAAATTGCACACATTAATTGAGAGCATTCTGACATCGGGATTCTGGAAGCCCCATTTTGATGCGGTGGTGAAGTCCGTCAGACGGGTGCCGACGGCGATTATAAGGTCAGCCTGCTTTGCGAGAGTATTCGCCGCGGGGCCGCCCGTAACGCCGATGCCGCCCATGTTGAGCGGATGATCCCAGCGGATATTGCCCTTACCCGCCTGAGTTTCGGTAATGGGGATATTGAATTTCTCGGCGAAGAACTGAGCGGTCTCCCAAGCCTCGGAGTAGGTAACGCCGCCGCCGACTATAAGTAGGGGCTTCTCGCTGCGCATAATTGCGCTGACGGCAGCCTCGATCTCACGCTGTACGGGCGACCTGCGGTCGATATACCAAACTCTCTTTTTGAGGAAATAATCCGGGTAATCATATGCCTCGCCCTCAACATCCTGCGGCATTGCGAGACATACCGCACCTGTCTGAGCCGGGTCGGTCAGAACTCTCATTGCGTTGAGGCAGGCGGTCATGAGCTGCTCGGGCCTTGACACTCTGTCCCAATATTTACAAACCGCCTTGAAAGCGTCGTTTGCGGTGACGGTGTAATCGGTAGGCTGCTCAATCTGCTGGAGCACGGGGTCGGGCTGACGGCAGGCAAAGGTGTCGCCGGGGAGCAGCAACAGGGGAATGCGGTTTGCGGTTGCCGTGCCTGCGGCGGTGACCATGTTGAGCGCACCGGGGCCGATGGAGGAGGTGCAGGCGATGATGCGGCGGCGCTTATTCTGCTTTGCGAAAGCGATCGCGGCGTGCGCCATGCCCTGCTCATTGTGACCCTGATAGAATTTGAGGTTGTGGCCGCCCTGCTCGAGCGCCTGACCTATGCCGACAACGCAGCCGTGACCGAAGATGCCGAATATACCGTCGACAAACTTGGTCTCTGCACCATCGAAGCTGATATATTGATTGTCAAGGAATTTGACAAGAGCCTGCGACATTGTGAGCTTCATATTCTCTCTCCTTAATTACTTTTTAGGCGGCCAGATATCCTTCTCTTTGTCGGGATCCGTCACCCAAAGATGCTCGGGAACAAAGGTGGGGGTTATATAAGGATCGCCGTCAATGTGCCTGATGACCCAGAGATACCACATTGCGTAGCCGGGCGCCGTGGTCTGCGGATGAGTCTCTTTCTCGGTGATAAAGACGGTCGAATTGTGGTGAGTCTTGACCACGTCCTCCGACAGCTCGGCGAATCCGTAGCCGTTCTCGGGCAGGAAGCGGTAGAAATATATCTCGGGCTGCGGATGCCAGTGAGGCGGGTAGCTCGACCATTTGCCGGGGAAGCCGATGACCTCGCCGAGCACCATATTTGAATACGGAGCGTTTGAGTAGTCAAATACCGTGCGGACTATCCTCGTGGAGGCTTCACGCATTGTGCCCTCGCCCCTGTTTTCGCTCGCGCACTCCTCGGGGGTGTAGAGCTTTGAGGCGAATACGGTCTCGTTGACCGTCCTCTGCACGGCTATCTCGACATCGCCGTGAGCCTTGAATTTGACCTGTACATCCTTGGGTACATGGAGAACCCAGGGGCAGTAATCGAAGCAGTTGGGTCTGTCAACGCTGACGCTGTTGCCCTCCCACTCAAAGGTCATTTTGCCGTTTATCAGCAGATAGGCTCTCTCGAGCGGCAGATCCTCGGTGAAAACGTCCCCGTCCTTCATCTTGAGGATGCCGAAATCCATCATGCTGTGATGCTCTTTATCGTCCATAGTGGTGATAGCGTGATATCCGTAACCGTAGCTTTGCGGACCTCTGATATGTTTCATGCTTTAAGTCCTTTCCGAGGCTCAGCCTCTTATATTTTATCTATATTATTATATCACCGCATATTGTGTAAGTCAAGGTGCGGCAGGATAAAATATACAAGATATATAGGATATATTATGTAAAAACGCAAATTTATATATTGACATTGAAATCGGCTGATGATATCCTTAATATGTTATACTAGAGTATTCGGAGGTTTTTTATGATAAAACATATAGTTTGTTTCAAATTAAAGGATCCGAGCAGAGAGGAATGCGAAAAAGCGAGGGATATTTTGCTATCTATGAAGGGCAATGTGCCGCTTATACGCAGCATTGAGGTCGGCATAGATTTCCTGCATTCCGAGCGCTCATACGATTTGATCCTTGAGGTCGTTCTCGATAATGCCGAGGCTCTTGAGCAGTATCAGAATGACCCGTATCACTGCTCCGTCGTCAAGAAGCATATGCACGCCGTCAGGGAGTCGAGCATTGCGATAGACTACGAATTGGAGGTTTGAAATGCAGCTTTTTGAGATAAACAAAGATAATTATATCGGTCAGGCTGACCCGTTTATAATGGAAAGCGGCGGCAGATTCTATATCTACACCACCGGCTCGGACGGCGTATATGCCTATTCGTCCGATGAGCTGTTCAGCGGCTGGAAATTTGAGGGCAGGGTATTCACTTACCCCGACGTCAGCGACTTTTGGGCGCCGAGCGTTATCGAGCTTGACGGCAAATTCTATATGTATTGCTCATTTGAATTCTACGGCGATACTCCCGACGAGGGCGGCCACAGACAGACAATGTTCGTCTCATGCGCCGATTCTCCGCTCGGCCCGTTTGAGAATGCAAGGCAGCTCCTGCACCCGTTCTCGATTGATTCTCATGTTGTCAAGAACGAAAGCGGTCTGTTTATATTCTACTCCACCAACAGGTTTGACACCGCCCGCCCCGGCACATATATCGTCGTTGACAGGCTGCTTGACCCGTATACCGCTGAGGGCAAGCCCGTCACGCTCGTTGTGCCGACCATTGACGAGGAGATATTCCGCCGTGACCGCTATAAAAAGGGCGTCCATTGGCACACCATTGAGGGCGCTTTCTATTTCAGAGAGGGCGATTGGCATTATCTGATGTACAGCGGCTCATGCTACGAGAATGAGAATTATTTCATCGGTTACGCAAGAGCCAAGACCGATGAGACCGATCTTACAAAGATCAAATTTGAGAAATACCCCGACGACAAGACCTACGCCCCCGTGCTCAGGAGCAATGAGTGGGAGGAGGGCACGGGTCATCATTCAATGATCAAATACGGCGGAGAATGGTACGCCGTCTATCACGCCCGCAATGTGGAGCAGGACGGCCTCGGCGGCGACCGCAGGAACGCCCGCATCTGCCGCATGAACGTGAAAGACGGAGTGATCACTGCCGAGCGTAAGCAATTTGAAATATAAGAAACTGAGAAATGATATCCGGCTTCGGCATAGCCACGCTGACTCTTTTAAGGGAAAAGCCGGTATAAAAACTTCAGCCAGGGCAGCATAGCAGTCAGATAAATATGAATAAATATGCAACACTTTGTCATACCGACAATATGTTTTTTGATTCTCAGTTCGTTTTCAGATATATCGTCATGCTCTTCAATAAGCTCTTCGGCATGATCTCAAAGTGAAAATCAGGGTCGCCGTTTTAATGCGGCGGCTCTTTTTTATTGACCTCGGCGGCATATTCTGCTATACTTGGATTGTAAGAAGAATTCGGAAACGGAGGATGGTTATGAAGCTGAAAAAAGCGGCGCTGAAAGCCGTCGGCAAAATAGTCAATAAGGTAACGTCGTCAACGGTGCAGGGTACTTCCGCGGGCGTAAAGAGCGGCTATACCGCAGACTCGGAGCTTATCGCGCTTTGCCGCAGGACAGGCGCCGAAAGCGTTGTGATGCTTAAAAATAACGGCAATGTGCTGCCGCTCGACAGAAGCCGTAAGGTGTCGGTTTTCGGCAGGGTACAGAATGATTATTTCTATGTCGGTTACGGCTCCGGCGGCGATGTGAATGTGCCTTATAAAATCAGCCTCATGCAGGCGCTGAGGAACGACCCCGATATCACCGTTAACACCGAGCTTGCCGATGAATATGAGCGCCGCTGCGCCGCTGAGCCTGTCGATAACGGCTTTTGGGGGCATTGGCCGATGTGCTATGACGAGCTGAGCATTGACGTCGCGACGGCAAAAAAAGCTGCCGCAAATTCTGACACCGCAATAGTCGTTATCGGCAGAGCGGCAGGCGAGGACAGAGAGAATAAACTCGAAAAGGGCAGCTATTATCTGACGGATGAGGAGACGGCTCTGCTTGACTCGGTGACAGCCGAATTCGATAAAGTCATTGTCCTGCTGAACTGCGGCAGTATCATGGATATGGCGGCTCTGGACGCATACGGCGATAAGATATCTGCCCTGCTTTATGTGTGGCAGAGCGGCATGGAGAGCGGCAACGCCCTCGCCGACGTGCTCTCGGGCAGAGTTTCACCGAGCGGCAAGCTGACCGACACGATAGCGCGTGATTATTACGATTATCCGAGCGCTAAGGATTTCGGCGGTAAGGATTATAATTTCTATGCCGAGGATATCTATGTCGGCTACAGGTGGTTTGAGACCTTTGCCAAGAACAGGGTGCTTTACCCGTTCGGCTTCGGCCTCAGCTATACCGATTTTACAATTGATAATGTCGAATTCTTCTGCGGCGGCGAGGCGGTGAATGTCACGGCGAAGGTCACAAACACAGGCTCGCACAGCGGCAGAGAGGTTTTGCAGCTTTATTGCGAAGCTCCATGCGGTCGGCTCGGTAAGCCTGCACGCGTACTTGTCGGATTCAAAAAGACCTGTGATCTTGCTCCCGGTGAGGCGCAGGAGGTCAAAATCAGCGCGCCGCTAGCTTCGTTTGCATCATATGATGACGAAAACAAATTTGCATATTTACTCGAAAAAGGTGAATATATATTCTATCTCGGCACCGATGTCAGGTCAGCGGAACGCTGCGGTGAATATACGCTCGATAAAGACATCATCGTCAAGCAGCTTGCCCGCCGTTCGCCTGCCCGCGAGCCTTTCAAGCGCATTAAAGCCACCCCGAACGGCTTTGAATACGTCGACGCACCTGTTTCCCATGAGTCAATAAAGCAGACGATTCTCGATAATCTGCCCGCCGCCGTCCCTCAGACGGGTGACAAGGGAATTAAACTCGCCGACGTCAAATGCGGCAAGGCTTCCATGAGCGATTTTGTCGCCCAGCTCAGCCTTGATGAGCTTGAGGCGATAAGCAGGGGAGACTACATAATGAACAGCCCCCTCGGCGCTCAGGGCAATGCGGGTGCCTTCGGCGGAGTGCTTGCTTCGCTGCGTGACAAGGGTGTGCCCGCCGCGATCACGACCGACGGCCCGTCGGGTATCCGTCTTACTGCTTGCTCTTCGCTGCTGCCTATCGGCACGGGGCTTGCAAGCTCGTGGGATACCGAACTCGTTGAGCGGCTTTACGCCCGCGTAGGCGAAGAAATGAAGCGTCTCGGCTCCGACGTGCTGCTCGCCCCCGGCATGAATATCCACCGCAACCCGCTCTGCGGCAGGAATTTTGAATACTACTCCGAGGATCCGCTTCTTACCGGATTTATGGCAAGCGCGGCTGTTCGCGGGATTCAGAGCGCCGGTGTCTCTGCCTGCCCCAAACACTTCGCCTGCAATAATCAAGAGACCAACAGGATCTACAACGATTCTCGCCTCTCCGAGCGTGCGCTGCGTGAAATCTATCTCAAGGGCTTTGAGATATGCGTCAAAACCGCTCACCCGCAGAACATAATGACCTCCTACAACAAGATAAACGGAGTGTGGGGGCACTATAATTATGAGCTTTGCGAGATGATCCTGCGGCGCGAGTGGGGATACGAGGGCAATATCATGACCGACTGGTGGATGCGCTCGTCAAAGTCGCCCGAATTCCCCAAAATGCGCGACCAGGCTTACCGCGTCAGGGCGGGTGTCAATGTGCTTATGCCCGGCGGCGCAAGGGTGGGCAAGCGTAAGCCTGACGGCACATTGCTTAAAAATTATAATAAGCCCGAAGGCATTACCCTCGGCGAGCTTCAGCGTAACGCCGAATGGGTGCTGCGATTCATTGTAAACAGTCAGGCGATGAATAGATTATGATAAAAATGCGGCTGCTGCCTCAACGGCGGCGGCCGTTTTATATATTTTTGTAGAATATACATCAAAATTTGTCAAATTTCAACAGCATTTTTTTCTTTACAGACCTTGACATATAAAGAAGATGATAATATAATATCAAAAGTATAGATATTAGTATTGGTGTTAGTATTTGTGATGAAAAAGAGCTACATTATCTGCAACCGAAAAATCACCGTCGAAGCTCCTTGGTTTACGCCGCAGGAGGGCTACTGGCCGATGTTTGAGGCCGAGTTCCCCGAGGCGGATATCAATGTGCTTTGCCGTGAATGCGAGAGCTTGCCAGATTTCGGAGGTAAGCGGCTCGGCGAATGCGGCGAAGTCACGGTAAGCATTGACGGCGGCAAGGTCTCGCGGCTCTTTCATCTCGGTACAGACCCCGGCGCAATGTGCGTTTATGACGCTTTCGGCGCTTCGTCGGCAGACGCTTATATCCTCAGCCGCAACTATGATGTGGCGATGGACGGCCGCTATATGTGGTCGTCGCTGGCGCTCTCTCAGCTTCTGCTCCAAAAGGACGCATTCCTGCTGCATGCTTCATATATCGAGCACGGCGGCAAGTCGATCCTCTTCTCCGCCCCATGCGGGGTGGGCAAGAGCACTCAGGCGGCTCTCTGGGCGGAGCATAACGGCTCGCGAATCATCAACGGCGATAAAGCGGGCGTTTCGTTTGACGGCGATGAGATAAACGCGGGCAGCCTGCCTTTCTGCGGCACGAGCGGGATATGCAAAAATGAGACTTACCCTCTCGGCGCCGTGGTGCTTCTCAGCCGCGCCGATTGCAGCACCGTCAGGCGGCTCGGCGGGTCCGAAGCGGTTCTCGGCATTATGAATAATATCTATCTCGATTTCCTCGCACCGGGCGAGCAAAAGAGCTGTGTTGATCTGCTCATCAGGCTTGCTGCCGAAGTGCCGGTGCTTCAACTGAGCTGCACGCCCGATAAGTCGGCTGTTGCGGCTCTTGAAAATGCTCTGAAGGAGTATAAAATTTTCTGATGGAAGTTAACTACGACCTTTTTGTCAATACGCTTTTTATGAAAGCGCAGGCAAAGGGCATACCGCTCTCCGGCTCGTTTGAGCTTACCGCAAGGTGCAATTTCGACTGTCGGATGTGCTATATCCACCGCCGCAGTCGCGACCGTGAGGCTCTGATGGGTGAGAAAAACGCCGATTGGTGGGTCTCCCTCGCGAGGCAAGCCAAGGAGCACGGCACTCTGTTGCTACTGCTCACGGGCGGCGAGCCGTTGCTTCGACGTGATTTCGACGAGATATACACCGCCTGCAAGTCGCTCGGGCTGCTCACCTCGGTCAATACCAACGGCGTGCTGCTCGACGAGGACAAGCTCCGTTTGCTTCGAGAGTATCCGCCGCAGCGGGTCAATATCTCGCTTTACGGTGCTTCACCTGAGACCTACGGCAGATTATGCGGCGATTCCGACGCTTACAGCACCGTCACCGAGTCGATAATCCGTCTGCATGAGGCGGGGATAGGCGTTCGCATCAATTATTCCGCCACGCCCGATAATGTCGGCGACGCGGCGGCGATCCAAGCTTTTGCTGACAGATACGGCTTGCCGGTTCAAGCCACCTTCCATATGTTCCCGCCCGTCCGCTCGTGCGGCGAAGCCGTCAGACTTTCGCCCGAAGATGCCGCAAAGGCTCAATACGAGTGGCATAAGCGGAGATTGGGGGAGAGTGAGCTTAAAGCGAGAGCCGAGGGTCTTAAACCGGGTTCGGTTCGTGAATGCGACCCCGAGTGCGGCGAGCGGCTGAGCTGCCGTGCGGGTTCGGCTTCGTTTTGGGTCACATGGGACGGTAAAATGTCTCCGTGCGGCATGATGACCGAGCCGAGCGTGCCTCTCGATGATTTCGGCGAAGCATGGCGTGAGATAATGCGGTGCAGCAGGGAGATATTCCTGCCGCCCCAATGTTCAGGCTGTGATAAGCGGATGCTTTGCGATGTTTGCGCCGCCGTCACCAAGGCCGAGTCAGGCGAATTCAACGGCTTGCCCGATTACGCCTGCCGCAAGGCCGCCGAATATCGGCGACTGCTGCTCGGCAGATAAATCTAAACATAATTCCCCGAGGGTTATCCCAAAAGGGTTAATATATAATTTTTCAATATCATGGAGGATACGAAAATGTTCAGAAAGAAACTTTTGACTGCTCTGAGCCTTGTCCTTGTGCTCTGCACGCTTGTGAGCATAGGCGCTCTCGGGCTTCAAGCTCTTGCTGCCGAGACTCTCGGCTCCATCAGCGGCGGTCATTCGCAGACTCATACTGCGGGCGACTCTCTGGCAGCCATTCAGCAGCAGAATGCCGAGTGGGCTGTCCGTCAGTTCCTCGATCAGTGCGCCACGCCGCTTGACGGCTCAAACGGCACCCCCGATCTTTGTATACCCGGCCTCAGCTCAACGGATAACATGATCCCGCAGGGCATGACCTACTACAAGGCAAAGAATTGGGTGCTGATCGCGTCATATAAAAACGGCGGCGGCTCACCGAGCGTTATTTATGCGCTTAGCCTCGAGACCGGCAGGTTTGTCGCTCAGTTCAATCTTTATAATAATGATAAATCCGCCTGTACGGCTCACGTCGGCGGTATTGCGGCCTCCAACTTCAACCTCTACATAGCCGATAAGAATAACTCCATCAGCTATGTTCCGCTGTCGGAGCTGAATGTTGCCGAGGGTACCCTCAAGGATATCTATATTCAGGGTACTGTTGACCTTGCCGAGCTGAGCAGCGCCAACACCTCGTTCTGCTCGCTTGATAACGGTATTCTTTGGACGGGTAACTTCTACCATACTGCGGACGGTTACAATACCCCCGCAAACGCCGTTTATAACAGCATGATGTTCGGTTACGCTCTCCAGGGCGCTAACTCACAGACCGAGTGGAACGCTTTCGCGACCGGCTCGATCACGGGCGACGCTTCCGCCTCCTCAAATGCCGACTGTGCGGGTTACCCCACCTATACGTTAGCCATCCCCAACACCATAACCAAGATCCAGTGCGCCCTCGTCTCAAAGGGCAGGGTATATATGGGCACCTCCTACGGCAGAAGGAATGCCTGCGACCTCTATATCGCCGACATCGACCTGACCAAGGACGGCAACACCACCGTTACAATAGCGGGCCATCAGACTGACGCTTATCTGCTCTCGGATTACAGGACCTTCAACAACCACCTCTACATGAACGAGGGTATGTTCATGCTGAATAATGAGATCTATATCCTTACCGAGTCGGCAGCGTATAAGTATTACGGCGAATCCGCAACCAATAAATGCACCTACCCGACCGACGTTATCTGGAAGCTTGACCCCTACGCTCTCATGGGCGAGGTCGCTCCCGACGATGAAGGCGTTACCTCCTATTATTCAAAGGTTTATAATTGGGATGAGATAGGCGTTGAGGACGAGTATATAATCGTCTTTAAGTCAAGCGCCGTCGAGAACGGCAATAATGTGCTTTACACTCTTGACGCCAACGGCGGTTACGCCGGCAACCCGCTCCCGAAATACACCGTCAGAGCGAATGCGGGTCAGGGCGATACCGGCGACTCGATGGGTATGGTAGGTAAAAAGATAACCAATTATACTTTCACCAACGGCGATAAGAAGCTCGTGCTCAATAACCCCGATGACGACGATGTTGAGTCAATGCGTTGGTCTATAGAGAAGACCGGCGACGGCAACGCCGTGCGTATCACCTCTAAGGACAGCTACTTTGCAAACGCTCCGTTCCTTTACTACGGCTCCCGTCTGGTCTATATGACCCTTGGCGGCAACGAGCAGTTTGCAAATGTTTATCTTGCCCCCACGGGCAGCAGCGACGGCTCCTTCCAGCTCTATTATAACGGCTCAAATAAATATTATATGTTCTGCAACGACGGCACCATCTCCGACGGCCTCGATTCCTACAGCAGATACTACGCCGAGAACAATGTCAAAGAGCGTGATGCTGATAAGAGCACCACAAGGAACGAGGATCACACCGGCACCGTCTATTACGGTCAGACCGAGCAGGCGGGCACCTTCCATATGGACGGTACTTACAGCCGCTCCTGTGACTATCACTCAGGTAACAAGATAGGCTACCATCCCAATAATGAGAGCAGCAGCAATAAGGTGCTTGGTAGGAATGTCGGCGACTCCTATACCTATTTCTATATATATAGGCGTATAATCCAGACCGAGGGCTCACAGGGCAAGAGTAACCTCTTCACCGGCAAGAAGGCATATGCGGCTGCCGACGGCACCTATACCATCGACCTTCAGGCATACGCCACCGGCGCAACTCAGTCTGCTATCAGCGATAAGGGCGTGCCCCTTGATGTCGTGCTTGTCGTTGACCGTTCTTCCTCAATGGGTTCTGAAAAGGACTGCGCCAACTACGATAAGAATTACAGACTTTCATATGACGGGTATAGGCCAGGTGACCGTGAGACCTATTATAAGCTGGGAGATACTTATTATGTAATCCAGCGCGGGTCGTATCAGACGTACACCTTCACAAAAAAGACTGGCGATTTGAACTATGATGCCACTTCAAGCAGCAGTAATGCATGGTATCTGCACTCTGATGGCAATTACTATCAGTTGCAACATTCTACTGTTCATGAAGCCACTTTAAACAGAAATAAGAGATGGATCCTTTATTTCAGAGATTCAAATAACGATGTATGGCTTCTTTATTCAGGTGATGACTGCTGTACTTCAGGCAGAACAACGCATCCGGCTCACTACGCAGGAGCGTCAACGCCTTCTGACAGTGATGTCAGGAATTCCAGTAATCCTCTCTACAACTGCTATAGAACCGGTTGGAGCAAGTCAATATATACCGGTGACTATTATAATAGGAATACTATCACTCACTACTACCTCTATTTTGAGGCAAACGGTAAGACCTATTACCTTGACGGCTTGAATGCTGTAGACGACAGACCCTCACAGTACACCAGCTCGACCGAGTATATCTACACCGGCGCTTACTATGACAAGACCAATGTTCAGCGCCGTACCGCAACCGCCAAGGCGGCAAGAGAATTCGTTGCCGACCTCAGAGTTGACTCCGGCAAGTACGATATCGACCACAGGATAGCTTTCGTTGAGTTCGGTAACGACGCCTCAAGCGCAAAGCCCGACCTCACTGGCACCGACTGGGCATATACCGGCGTCTGGAATAAGACCGATTCCTCCGGCACGGGTCAGTTTATCCTTAAAAATAACCTTGATGCCGATGCAGAAAAAACTTTCTATAAAAATGCATTCAACTCTGCAAACGACGCCACTGCCGACTACGCTATCTCAGAGATGGCAGGCAACACCAATTATGTCTGCGCCGCACCTAACCACGGCTTTGAAATGGCTTATGAGATACTGAATAACTCCTCGGCAAAGGCTGAGTATGCGGCAGGCACCCGTAAAGCTATCGTTGTCTTTATTACAGACGGCGTTCCCGGCAACCCCTCTTCGACAAAGTCAGATGCCACAAAGCTCAATATATCCAAAACTTACGCAAACGCCGCTATTGAGCAGGCGGCAAGGATAAAGGCGCTCGGCTCTGCCGATATCTACAGCATCTATATAGGCACCGAGACCATGACCGACTTTAATGTCGATGATTACATGGATGGCGTTTCCTCCAACTATCCCAATTCCACCGGTTACCCCGGATATAAGGACGGTGCGACCCTCGGCACTAAGAAGGAGGGCGGCAACTACTACTCAAAGATCACCAGCGGCGGCGACCTATCAAGGCTGCTTCAGCAGATCTCCTATGAGGCTATAGCTTCGGGCACTGCGGTCAAGCTTAACAGCACCGCCGTGCTCAAGGATGTTCTCTCCGACAGCTTTGCATTCCCGTCGGATCTCTCGCAGCTCAAGGTAACTCTGCAGACTCAGGAGCTCTCCTACAATGCGGCAAACAAGCTCGTTGAGGGTGCGATAGTCAATAACCCTGCAGGCGTCACCTATGAGATTGTCGGCAACGAGATAAATGTCACCGGCTTCGATTACACCACCAACTATGTTGCCCCTGATCACCCCGGTAAGCGCCTTATTGTCAAGCTCGAAGGCGTGCTGCCCGTTAAGGATATCGTCGGCTACAATATAGACACCAACGATAACCAGCGCTCGGGTATCTATGAGCATCCCGACGCCTCCGTCCCGATGGAGAATCTGACCAAGGATGAGGTCACGCGCCTGCTGCCCGCCCCCGAGACGAGCGTGCCGGAGCATAACTACATCTTTGACTTCGGCTCGGTAATGCCCGTTACCGATAACTCAGGTGAGCTGCTTGCGGTTTCAAACTCTCCGACGAAGCTTTCCGCCACGGCTTACCCGCTTGAGACTTCAAACACGTCGGGCGGCTCCGCTAAGATCGACACCGCCGCAAACGGCCTTGACCTCACCATGGGCATGACGAACTCCTATATCTATGCTTTCATCAAGACCGGTCACGATTCCTATGAGTGGACGAGAGTTAATCTGATCCCCGCGTCCAACGTATATTTCGAGGAGACTTCACTCACACCCGTAACAGGCACAGGCACCGCTTGGGCTTCGACCGCCGCCGCTTCCGCGGCTGCTCAGTCGCCCTCAGGCAACTACGACCTTTACGGCTTTGATGCTTCCTATAACTTCAACGACGGCAATCTCTTCTCGGGCAATGCAGCTCTCAAGACTACCGTCAACTCCGGCAGCAAGACCTCCGATAAGGTCAAGTTCACCTTCACCGGCGAGAGCTTCGACCTCATCTCCGCCTGCGGCCCGCAGACCGGCGTTCTTGCAGTCAAGGTCACGAATTCCGCAACCGGAGCGACTAAATATTATGTGGTCGACACATACTATACCGACGCCAACTACCTCGTTGACGGCCTTGCCCGTCAGGTGCCCGTAATGACCTTCAGAGGCGACTGCGGCACTTATAACGTAGAGGTTTCCGGCGTATATCTCAACAGCGCAGGCGCAGTCAAGAACAGCGGCGCCAAGGCTGCTCCCTCGGCTCTCTCGGCGGTCGATCGCTCCGTGCTCAACGCTCTTGCTGAGCTTGGCTACGACGATGTCAGCGCCTCCGAGGTCGAGAAGATCTGGATGGACGACAGCTCCGTTCTCAATGATAAGGTGCCCGTCGCTTACTCCGCCCCCGCAAAGGCTCCCGCAGCTAATGCTGATGGGACCTCCGCCGATGTTTCGCTCGACGTTTATATCGACGCAGTCCGTATCTACAAGCCCTACGGCAATAACGACCCCGCCTCCTACATCGCAGGCGAAAAGAACGCGAGATACATCAATGTACTCGGCAACCTCAAGTCAGGCGGAATGACCGGCTCCAACGACGGCAAGATAGCCTATGTTGAGGGCGGCAGCTATGACAGCCTTGAATTCGCCGATTACAACAATTATCAGTTCGGCGGCCCGCACAACGAGGTCTATCTCAACAAGGTGACCGACGGCGCTGTTACCGGCCTCAGCTTCACTCTCGGCAACTTCGACAAGACGAAGTCGCAGGTAATGCTTTCTCTGCGCTATGTCCAGAAGAACGGCGCTGCGAACGGCAGCGAGTGTAAGATCAACAATGCGATAATCAGGATCAACTCCGCCACCGAGATGTATTACGATATCACCGAGTATGTCAATGACGACGGCACCGTTACAATTCAGAATCTCGGCGACAACCTCCTTGCGGTCGGCTATATCAAGCTTGCGGATGCCAAGGTCTCCGTTGATGATTCCGCACTCGCAAAAGCGCAGAGAGCGATGGCTCAGCCCGGTGTTGAGACCGATGTCCTTGCGAGATTTATTCCCGTCGCAGAGAACGACGCTGAGGAACCCGACAATGTCGAGCGCCCGCTCGGAGCAGAGCTCATCACCGTGAACGGCGCAAACAACGACAACGACGGCATCGTCTTTGATTTCCTTGACACGGTTCTCGGCTCGATATCTGCAATGTTCAAGAAGATAGCTTCTTTCTTTGCAAATATCTTCGACTTTTTTCGCTAATTGATGAGTCGTATTCTTGGAGGTAAAAATAGAAATGAAAAACTCTTATATTAAACCCGATTTCAGCCTTGCTCCTATCGCGCTCGCTGCCGGCCCCGGCAGCGCCTGCGCGGCGGATCTGGAGACTGTTGCATCGGTTTTCGGCATTGATGTCGACGCTCTGAAGAGCCCCACCGCATTTGCGGCGAGCGAGGGCTGCGCAACACCCTTTGACATCGAGTATTTCTGCAAATTCTCGTCTGTCAGCTTCGCAGGCTCTACCTCGGTATTCGGCTCATAAGAGGTGCGGGATGGAAAGCTACAAAGTGAAGCCCGGCTATGTGCTCCGCGAGATCGCGGAGGAGTATCTGGCCGTGCCCGTCGGCACGGGAGG
>OKRS01000805.1_pt1 | contig 22746 bp, 21 predicted proteins | sample 1601191 | NCBI WGS metagenome assembly OKRS01 (sample SAMEA3541509, study PRJEB24748) | human gut metagenome | biome: human gut; feature: human-associated habitat; material: faeces | place: China | collected 2012
ACTCTGACCGCACAGAATAGCAAGACAATTCGGATTATATTTCTGCCAAAATGTACGCAAAAAAACTGTGCTTTTTATGCGGCTTTTTACATGTTTTTTCTGCGCATTTCGGTACTATCTGGCAAAACAAAATCGGCTTTAGTGATGATATTCAGCGGATATTTTCACATAAACTGACTTTTGTGGGTATCCCCCCTGTTTAATTCTGCGAAAATTCGCACGAAGGGGGCCATCGGTCTTGAAGCGAAAATATTGTAGAGATTTAAACTCCCACTCCCCATTCTTTAGCACTTCCTATCATATACTGTACAAGTCATCAATTTTTCTTCTCTTCTCCATAACAGTATTCTTCAAAGAATTAATTTCTTCTTCATATTTTTGTATGTCTTGTTCCAGTATTTTAGCTAAGTCAATATTAATTTTTAATTGTAAAAGTTCTTTTGCATCCATACGGGCATGTCGTTTTCCTGATTGAAGCATTCTCATTGCTTCTCTCATTTGTGGTAATGATAACAAATACCCAACAACTCTTGGACTTGATTTTTTACACTTAAGCCCTACCCATTCCGTTGTTCCTATTGCTTCTTCTTCCGGATTAATTATACATTTTCCCAAATAAGGTTCAAGCTTAGAAACAACCAAATCCGCTCCTGAAAATTCCACCTTATCCGATCCAATCATCGATACTTCTGGTACTTCATCATAATTAACACCACCACACAACGGGTAAACACTATCTAAATCAATCAACTTTCTATCGTACGCCAAATCACCTTTCTTTATTTTATTCAATTCAACAATTTTTACATAGTTGCCAATATCATTCCATGCAGCTCCTCTAGCCACTAAACTAATTTTTCCTTCCAGTACATCCCATAACCATCTATACTTCGCGTCTAGTCGTAATGTACTTCTACTAAATATTGCTTTTAATGTTGTTTCAAAACCATATCTTAGTGATTTTTGACTTTTATTTCCTCTATAATTAAACAAAACCTTAGGCAAATCATTCTCTGTTATCAAATCTGATAGGCCCTTTCTTCGTTTATATCCAATTGCTTGAGGTTCTGCCATAAATATTTTTTCATCCAGCAAACCGCAATCATCAAAAACTTTTTTTAGTCCTTCAACTCCTTCCTTTTTTGTCCATCCACTTTCTTTAATTTCCTTTTCTATCCTATTTACTTGTTCCGTACTTCTTTTCTCTGCATAAATAACACAAGTTTTTACACTTGTATATGGCTTAAAAGTTAAATAAGGAAGGGATATAATAGCCTTAATTTTAAAATGTGATAATAGATATATTCTAGTATCCAATTCTGTTGGTGTATCGCATACAGATTCTGGAAGTACGCAACAAAAAACCCCCTGTTCTGGTCTTAATAATTGGTACCACCTTTCAATAAATAAATCTTCTGATATCTTCAATTCACCTGAAAATGCCTTCTCAACTGATTTTTTTTCGTCTGGAGTTAATTTCAGTGAAAACGGCGGGTTTGAAAGTACAATATCGAACTTTTCATTTTGATACTCTTCATGCATTTCTAAAATAGTAGGTCTATCTTGTATACAATAATCTGAAAAAGGAAGTAGCCCACTTGTCACAAAGGTATTCATACTTCCATCTCCATGTAAAATCATGTTTACCTTTGCCGCCAACCCTAAATCATAATTATTCTCAATCGCAAATAGTGATCTCTTGGCCCAATTAGTATGTGTTTGACCAGAAAATTCAGCTTCAAATGTTTCCAATGCCCTGTCACTTAATCCTGCTTTAAAAGTTCCATTTTCATACATTTTTTTTACTATCGACTTCATGTAAACAATTAAGAAAGTACCCACTCCACAAGACGGATCGATTACATTTGGCATCCTATGAATTCCTCTACCATCAGGCTTCTCTACAAGAACTCTTTTCGCATGCTCTGTAATATCACATAATTCTGTCATGAACTCAACCAGCTGAACAGGCGTAAAAAATTGTCCTTTAGTTTGCGTGAAGCCATGGGCAACTATTTCTTCAAAAAAGCTTCCTAATAAATCTCCTCCGTATACATTCTTAGTTAAAGATATTCCTTCTAGCCTTTGCACCACGTAAAAGACTTTTGATGGTTTTATTCTGGCCTTATCAAAAGCAACATTATCACTTTTTTCATCTAATAAATAAGAACTTTCCGCTTTTTTATATAGTACATTCATTCTGTCCACTAGTGCATCTGGACTCTCCACAATATTGCCTATATAATTTACTTGAAATTCATACTTATTTCCTGGTCTGATTTCTTTTTCATCATAAATTTTACACAGAAATAATTTTGTGATAACTGCAAATACGTCATTATTATTTGTTCCACCTCCTCCCCAAATAACATTATGTAATTCTTCTGTCAATTGCTTAAAAAACAATTCATCAGAAGTCTCGTCTAATGGAATTGACGTCTCCGTTTCCTTTGGAACACGCGCATAACTTTTTTGAATTATAGTTCCATACCCCTTCGGAATAGCATTTCCTGCTGGTTCTCCTGCATCCTGCCACTTGTCATATTCTCCATACTGACTAGTTGATATTACCAATGTGTTAATTGCAGGCTCTCCACTATCATTAAACACAACTGTTGTCCATAGCAAATAATCAGGTCTCTTTATTTTTTCAAGCTTACTTGATTGAAAAAGTTGCCCTTTTATCAAATATCTTTCTGATATATACTTCTGCGGCGTTTTTAGCTCAAAATATAAAAAAGGAGACCCATCCTCATTTCTAATAACAATATCTGATCTGCTCCCTTTTGCTCCCTTTTTAGGTCTTCCCGGTGCTTCATAAACTTTCTCAATATCTATATATTTATTTTCAAATTTATATCCGTACTCTTTCTCCAACTTCAGAAGTAAAACAGCCCTTACCATTTCTTCGTCATTTAAGTTAGTCGTTGTCCCCTTAAAGTCTGGTGCCTCTGGATCAACATTTACACATTTAGGATTATATGTAATCTTTCCTTTTCCAGTCTTTTCATCAAATGTAATTGAGGAAATTATATCAGATTTACTATCCTGAATATATTTTATATATAATTTTGGTTCAAAAACTTTCGCCATGTTGTTTCTCCTAGATTATTTTTTTAATTGATCAATCACTCGCTCTGCTTCTTTCAGGGCAGTTCTTCGTACAAACTCACTATATGAAGCATATGCTTCTATTCTAGCCGCCTGTTTCAATTTCGCTAATTCCTCTTCACTCACTCTTATACTCATAGAAATAGTTTTGTTCATTCCCAAGCCCTCCTATGTCAAAAATTATATCATTTGTGTGCAACATTTACAATACAATTCTCCACGTCCTCAACATAGAAATAGCCACTTTTCATAGTAGTTCTACTAGCAAAAAGCGGCTATATATCAGCATTTACAAATTATTTTTCATGATTTCCATATAGTTTTCTGGGAATCCAATCAACTTTAAATCAATATCATCACTATACTCACTTATCACATTTTCCACGGTTTGAATCAAAGATTTTTTACTACTCTCATCTGGTAATCTTTTTAATAGGACAAGCGTATACGCAAATAATGAATTATTCTTTATTTCTGAATGTTTTCTCAAAAATGACGTTGTAAACTTTGCCGGAGGATTAAAATCTGTATTATACATTCTAGCTGCATGCGCACATTTGTTTCGTAAAACCGATAAACAATGAAGATGATTTTCTAATGTATTTCTTCCAACACCAACCATATGAGCAATGGCATCTTTTTCTGAATAATACATAGAGCTGTATAATTTAGACATATTAGAAAAAGACATTAATTCCACAATAACCCACAATGGCATTTTACTAGAATATTTCATTTTATGATGCTTCACAATTAGGCTATCTTTATAATAATTTTTCTCCCTGCTGAAATTTTCCATAACTTCCCTGTAACCCTTTTTGTTATAGAAATTATTCTCATCATAATGCTGATCATACGGAGTCTCCGTACATTTAGCAATTGAAAATCCATATGCAATCTGCGTCCTATAATATACTTCTGCTTTTTCAATATACCGCCGAAATGTATCACGTAATATTTCATCCACTTTGTATAGATGATATACCGTTTCAAATGTAGTTCCCACTATATAGTCACTACCAGAAGGGGCTTGTCTGAATTGTAAAGCATAACCCGTAAAACGATAATAATTTACTCTTTTCAAAATATCTTTTGCTTTCTCTCTGTCTGTGATAATCATACCATGGGCTACTAACTTATCCAATTGTTCATCGAAGGTCAATGGTTTTTTCAAATCCATAAAATCTCTCCTTAACGTAAAAAAGCTGAGCACAAGTCTCAGCTTGGTCCCCAATGCCAAAAAGACTTCGGGCAACTCTGTTACATATAGTATATTCAAAAAGCAAAAAAATTGCAATAGTTTTTATTATTTTCTTAGAAAAATCTATCACATTGAGTCTAAGTAGTCCATTACTACTAAGGATTTCTCCCCACACCTTTGACTTTATCCCAATTCCATCCATGAGCCTTAGTAGTCGAAAACGTAGTATTTTCAATGCTTTCCGCCATATTCTGCCCTGTGTTGCCCCACTTTGCGAAGATATGCATTATCATAAAACTGGAGTGCCGTGGCAGATGAAAAGCACTTTTATCATTGTTTTGTTTCTCCTTGTTTTGCCCCGGAATGCCCTGTTTTGCAAGGGATTTCGGAGATTTGTGAAATGTGTGATTTTGCTGGCATCTTGGCAAAATAGGGCAAGATGGAGCAAGTTATTGCGGGCTGTTAGTAGTAAAATTGGTAGTAAAACGAGGTAGGCTTACTACTAAGGATTTTCACAATATCACTTAACTACTTTGAGTGCGTCCTTGTCTGGCATTTCAAAATGCTTTAGCTTTTCACTATTTTTTAATATCCGATAACACGAAGATGATGTAAGCGAAAGTAACTTTATGACTACCACACCAAAATATAGACAAACACCTATAGAGCAAGCATATTCACTTATGATGCCATGTGCAATTTCATTTCGTATATTAGCACCAGATTGCTCGTTTAGCAGCCCTCTAAATGTAAACAAAATATCATTATCATAGCAATCTAATAATTCTGGCAAAGAAAAAATTGAACTCAATACCTTTTCCATTGACGAACCATCTTTTTCCAATGTTACTGTTAAGCCTCCAACCTCTCGTGCAATATTTCTAAAAAGGTTTTCTACCTGTGGTGCAAGAATGTGTAATGCTTCATAATAATCTCCGTTCAAAAACATGTATAATCCGCTTTGAAAAATTCTTTCTCTTCCATCTGGAATAATTGGATTATCTTTAATCAAAAACTCCACCATAGATTTATTAATAACAAATTTATCTCTTATTATAAGCAAAGCATTCTTCATCCAAATATCACCCGTAACTTTTTGCTTTTCCAATGCATTTTGATACATATGTAGTTCCATAAGTTTCGGATCTTTTTCTGGATCATGAATATCAAGTGGTGGTAATGCCAGCACTGTTTGTCCTTGAGCATTTATTAAACTCTTACCAAACAAATGTGAAATCGGATTATCTTTAAATTCTTCTATTACACGTTTTTTAATATCCTCCTGCTTTTCAAACACAAACATTTGAGTCAGCCGAATTACACATTCCTCAAACGATAGACCCTCCATATTAACTTTAAGATTGTCGACAACACCTTTAATATCTAATTCAATAGAAAACGGCACCATTATTTTGGGGATTTCTCTCTGAATTTCAACAAGCCTTTTATGAGTAGTTTCTGCCTTTTCTGGCTCTCCATTATTCCGATATAATATTATTCCTTTTTGAAAAAAATTAACAGCTCTTAACGCTCCTTGTATATCCTTCTGAAATATTTTCTCAGCAAATTTTATATAATAATCTGCCAACAAAATATTATTTTGCGTTGCTTCTTCTTTTCTCTGCAATTTAAATAAACATTCCACTTTTAACTCATAAGCTTGTTCTACCTTTGCAATATTATCGTTGTTTTCTTCAATCAAATCATCTAATACTTTCAAAATTACCGATACGTCAAAATGCTTTTGTTCAAAGAACAATTCCATTACTCTCAATGCAAAAAAGCCCTCTGTACTTGCTGCCCTAGTATCTATAAACTCCTTAAACCACTCTTGTATTTCGTTATACAATGCAGTTTGCTTTGTTTGCGCTGAAATACACACTGCTCTGCGAATCATATCAAGCGTACCAATATTATCTTCGTCCTTATACCACAGCTTAAATAATTGCCAATATGCATCTGCTGCAATTTTAGCTGCATCAAATTTCTTTTTCTTAGTCCACAGTAGATCTGCAATCAACGCACGTAAGATCAAAGGTATTTTATCCAATTCCAAATTCTGCAACACAAAATAATCATCTTCAGATATATCATCTATCGAAAAAATCCGACTACCATCGGACATTACAAAAATTGGATGAAATTCTATTCCTTTATTATTAATTTTTGTTCCTAGAGAAGATATATTCCTCAACAAATCAAAAATATGTTTTTCGTTCTCATCTAATTCTTCCCTAGCTTCTTCAGTAAACAAATTGGCCGACAGCGAATGTCTTCTATTCACTACAATTTTATTCAATAATTCGTATATATTCATTATCTCATCTCCAAATCGCAACTTATCCTGTATCATATTATATCGTCATTTTCACTTTTTTCCCACAAAAAAACGCCCCAGCCTAAGCCAGAGCGTCATTCCATTTCATATTATACAACTTTAAACATTTTCTGCGATATCGGTTTCTCCTTCTTCTGCTCAACCTCCGCCTGTGCCTTCCTAAACTCTTCCATCCGTTTCAATTCTTCCTCAGCATCATCAAATCCGATATGCGTGTACACATTCATCGTGACTGATATATCCGAATGCCCCATGAGGTACTGCAATGTCTTGGGATTCATTCCCGATTTTGCCATATTACTACAATAGGTATGTCGGCACACATGAGGCGTGATGTTTGGCATCTGCACCCGATAGATATCATTGTATCTGCCGACCATGTGGTTGAATCGGTGCTGCCAGTGCATTGCTACAAGTGGCATTCCATTATCATCGTAGAAAAGGAATCCACTATAGCCATCAATGGATTTTTCCACTTTAGGAGCATTCCTATCCTCGATGATTGCCTGAAACATCTGTGCCACATCCTCTGTAATCGGCAGTACCCTTGTTCCGGCATCTGTCTTTGTGGTTTCTATGATGTATCGCATATCCGATGTTCTCTGCAACTGGTGGTCAATATTTACAGTTCTGTTCTCAAGATCAATGTCCTTCAACGTCAGTCCACAAAATTCCGATATTCGCATTCCCGTATGAAAGAGTATGTACACCACTTCATAATATTTACAGTACACCACATCGTCATGCACAAACTTCAGGAACTTTCTCATCTGGTCTTTTGTAATTGCCTCTCTTGTGACTGCGTCATTTACTAATACTCCGGCAAGCTAAAATCCAAATGGATTCTTTACCAGAATGTCATCATCCACCGCCATCTGAAAATCTGGTTGCAACACTCCCCGAATGGTATGAATGGAACTGCAGCTTTTCCTATCCTCTTGCTGCAATTTGATAAGGAACAGCTTTGCACCGGATGTTTTCACACTTCGTATTGTCTTTTTGCCAAATGCTTCCTTCGCAAGCAATCTCTGCACTGTAACATATCCCTGTTTCGTGCTTTGCCTTACTCCGGTCTTTGTTTTCAAATATCGGTCTACAAGTTCACAGACTGTCATCTGTCCGTCCACGATATTTACAAGTAAATCCAAATCTGTGTTTACCTGTTTTTCCAACTCACGAAGGGAAAGGCATGGCTTTTTGCCCTTTGGAAGTTTATCCGTAGGCTCCAGTTTCCAACTGTATACAAAGTGCGGTTTTCCATCAATATGGTATTTATATTGATATTTTCCATCTGCTCTTACACTCTCTCCCGGTCTTAATACTCTGCGTTTGGAGTCCCGCCTTGTCTGTCCTCTTCCTGCCTTTGCCATTATACCCGCCTCCTCAGTTCTGGATGGTTATGCAGATACCTTTCAAAGGCTACACGGAGAATCAGCTTGCGTTCTCCGTAATATGCCAGAAAATCTTCCCCATCCGTATTATTCAATAAATCATAAAATTTTCTCCGGCTCAAAACAAAATATTCAATTGCCTCAGAAGGATTTAAAATATCTTTTTCTGCTAAACTTGGTCTTGCCATAAAAGTACTTCCTTTCTGCCAAAAGTGGCTGTTTTCACAGGTTTTCGAGGTCATACTATATATCACTCTGAACGCTGATAATATCAACTACTTTCGGCAGACAAACGGAATTATATCTCCGAAGAAGCACTGATAAATTTTTCAAACTGCGGGCGGATAATCAGATACCTGTTTCCGCTGAATACCGCAAATCTTCCTCTGTTATCTTCTGCCAGTCTGCGCATTTTCTTTGTCCCGATATTAAAATACGATGCTGCTTCTTTGATTGTCAGTGTGTACTTTTCACTCACAGGGACAAGTGTATTTTCCGTAGTATCATGTTTTTCTATTGCCATGTGCAATCCTCCTTCCATACGGGCTGCAGTATTTCCATAGCCCCAACTGCTTAGTCTGCTGCCATCTGAAGTACCTTGACTGCATCCTTACGGATCAGCTTTCCATCCAGATACTCACATCCCAGATATCCTACCTGTCCACGCATGGCAAACTTTTCTTTCAGTGTGCGGATAGTCAGCGGAAAACGCTGAACGAGCCAGTAATTGCTGAAATCTCCAAATGCAATTACTTTCTGCCCCTTTCCGATAGACGGCATGGAATCAACAATCTGCACAGGTTTTGAGAAAATCGTTTCATCACTTTCCTTCCACAGATAGTTTCCGGCTGAATCTTTGAGGGTACGGAGTGCAAGAGCCGTTTCGTCATTCATAAGCCATATACCATGTTTACGGTATTTCTTATCCACGGATAGATACAGTTTGATGATTTCATCATAGCTGATAGCAGAATCACTCTCTGCCGTCACGCCCGTTTCTGCTCCGTCAGTGGCGTGCAGAATACCTGTCGGCTGATTTTCCCCTGTTCCATTGATAAACGCCTGTTCCTCGCTTGTGCCAAAACAACGTGCCATTTTCCCAATTACATAATCCTCAATGGCAAAGGACTGGTCAGAAGCGAACTCCAATCCAAGTCTGACAAGCTCGGACAATCGGTATGCCTGTACTTCAAATCTCTGGAAATCATCCTCGTTATCCATGCCCTCCAGATTGACCATATCGCCCCATTCAGCCTGACCCTCACAGTCAAATGTCCAAAGACGGCTGTCACTTCTGGTCGCATTCACAACGGTTGCCAGCTGACGGACTGCACTTTCTTTCTGTAGTACTGCCATATATTTTTTATTTGATTCTCCGGGCAGATGGTACGCATTTGTCTTGCTTTCACGGTTGTTATAAAGGTTGTCCGTAACTGCCTGTTTTCCTCTCATCTCGTTCCAAAAATCGTTATAATAAGCTGTACTGTTAATCATAATAGACCTCCTGAAAAATTATTTTTGTGTCATATAACCACTCTGTCTGCAATAATCCACTGCTTCAGAATAGGACAGATAAAACATCTCCAATGACCCGTCAACCACACGGTAATAAGGCGGGTCACAGGATTCGCTTGCCATGATAATGACCGGGCATCTGTCCCTTAAATTGATGACATTTACGCATCTGTACTTATCTGTTGAAAAATCCGATGGCTCAAACCGCATCGGTGGTGCTGCTTTCTGTTTTCCCATGTGTACCTCCTTTTTTCTTAACAGAAGAAATCTCTGCACAAGAGCCGATATCCAGTTAAAAGTGTAGTCTTTTCTCCGCCATCCCTTGGGCGCCTGCGGACTATCGTGCCGATTATGCGGAGTGCCTGATTAAAATTGCGGCTGTTCTCCGCAAAATATCCATTGTCATTGCACCAGTTTCGGTATGCCTGATACACTGCCGATGTCCGGCATTCCGCATCCTTCTCCTGTTCCAGAAATTCCTCCACAAAAAGTTCCATCTTATCGCTGTCATGCTGATAGGACATGGTGGCATCTTTTACTGCTTTTGGCTGAGCGAAACCTTCTTCTTTCAAGATGGTGTAGCCTTCAATCAGCCAGTTTAAGATGGCACTTGCTGCCTCCGACCTGGAAAATTCTGCTTTCAGATTCTGTTCCTGCTCCCATTCCTCAAAATGTCTGTCAAAGGGAATGATTACGATACGTCCGCTCGAAAACAGTGTCATATCCGTAATAGCCGGAAGATAATTTGTATTCACATACAACTTGAACTGTGGTTTAAAATCAAAACTGTTTTCATGCAGGAATCTGGCATTCAATGTATCATTTCCCGTCATGCTTTTGATCTGTGCTTCATTCAGCACCAATCCCCGCCTTGGCTCTGAGATATTGGCGAACCGCACTCCGGCAAGCCGTGCAATATCCTCTGTCGGGTTCTGGCTGTTGGCAGACGGCTTTGCAGCAATCGTTTCCGGTCGGACAGTCAAGCCGTAATCTCCCATCACATGAAGTGTACTTTCCATCAGAGTCCCTTTCCCATTTCTGGTAGTTGCACCATAATAGAAAAACATACATTCATAACGTGTATCCCCAGTCAGCCCGTAACCAAGGCTTTTCTGCATGAACCTTGCTTTATCCGCATCCCCACTCATCACCTCTGCGACAAATCTGGTAAAGCGGGGATTCTTTGCATTTGGATCATAGGCTGCCCCGGCAATCTTGGTCAGCTTGTCCTGTGGTGTATGCGGATGGAACTCTCCCGTCTGCAGATCCAGTGTTCCGTTCTGGCAGTTCAGGTAATAAACATTGCGGTCAAACTCAGACATTGCAATCGGATACACACTCTGGGCATCACTGATATACGTGTTACGGTAATTCCGGCTCTGCCATTTCGCAGAATATTCCAGATAGTCCTTTCTTCTGCGTTCATCAGTAATTGTCAGGGCATATCTGACCAGACTGTCCGCAAGAGATTTTGCAAGCTCCATTGTTTTCAGTCCGCCAATGTCCGGAATCCACCGGGTTCCGTCATACACATACCACTTTTTCCTTTCCGGCACATACCTTGCGATATCTTTATACACATCCGCAAACAATCTGCCTGAGCCGTTGTCATTCCACGGGTATCTGCTGTTATCCGACACATTCAGTTCTATCAGCTTCTGCAGCATATCATCAAAATCCCTCTCTGCTGATGTTCTTGCATAAGGTCTGTAGAAATCCAATGCCTGTGCCACTGCCTTTTCCAGCGTCAATGCACCGTAGGTTGAGCCACTCTGCACACGGTCCCACTTGCTCCGCATCAACCCCGATCTTCGGAACAGCCTGTCCATCTGCTCTGTATCACCACCACACCAGAACGCAAGGATACTTGCAAGCGACATATCCGCATCGCTGTGAGATTTTCCTTCCGGGATTTCTCCATTCCACAAGGCTTTGAACTTTTCACCCTGTCTGGAATCCGATGCCAAGCGGATCACGGAATCATCCGCCAGATAGCTGCCGGGAATATCCTGCGCTTCGTTCTTTTTCTTAGAAATCGGACGGAGCATATAAGTTTCCAGTATTTCCCAAAGTTCAATGCTTCTCTCCTCAATGCCACAGTTTCGGATCGCATTTCCTGTCAGAGTGCAGAATTTCTTTGTCACACCTGCTGCATAGATTTCCAGACCAAGTTTCTGATTATTGATGTAATATCTGCCCGTATCATAAGACAGGGAAGATGCCTTACATACTATGCGGACTCCCGTGCCGGAGGGGCTGAATTCTGTATAGGAGTCCATTCTCTCCACGATGTCTTCTGCCATCTGTGTCAGCTTTCCACCAAACACGCAGTGGTCGATATCTACCATGCAGAAATCATCAAATGCACCCATACCGATTCCGTCATAACCATCCATTGCATTGACTGCCAATCGAAAATCCGAAAAGGTATTTTTATCGGCACTGCTCGCTTTTCTGCCATTTGTCTGATACGGCACTTTTGTCATGCGTCCGTTTCTTTCTTCATATTTCCACAGACAGAACCGTCCGTCTTTTTTCAACTGTTCCGGAAGTTTCTCATACATTCTGTGCTCCTCCTTCCCCGCTTATTTTCTGACGTATCATTTCTCCGTGGCTCTTGCCGATAACCACACCTTAAATTTGGAAACAGGAACCAATACCCGCTTGCCTACACGGACGATTGGAAAATCCGCTTCTCTGGTCAGTGCATACGCTTTGCTCAGGCTGATTCCCATCTGCATTGCCATTTCCTGTACGCTCATCGTGACTTTATCCATAGCCATCCTCCTCTCTGCATTCCAAACATGAATTGCTCTTGTTTTCTATCACAGTATACTTTATAATGTTACCAAAGACTATTTTCTATTGGTAAGAACTCGTACCGAAAGCAAGTTCTATCGGTAAGAATGGAGGTAGAATATGAACGAAGATTTCAGTTTGGGGAAAATGAGTGCGGATGCACGGCTGACCGCAACTTTCAAATACTATGAAAAGACAGAACAGAATGGAAAAATCGTAATCACCGCCTGTCTGGGCGAGGGCGATGTTCCGAAGCTCAACCGTGGATACGGCTTGGACGGAAATGAACTCTGGCTTTCTCTGAATAACCTGTACCAGAGTATCCGTGGAAAAGATGACAACACTGCTGCCGATGATATCATTTCTTGGTGTCAGCAGTACGCACACCCCTACTATGCCTCTGAGGACATCGAAGAATATCGTTGGGATATTGAAAAGGATACGGAATACTGGGATTTTTTCACTAACATTCTTGGTAATTTCACTTTTGATGTTCACACCATGCGGAAAGATCTCGAAAGCCTGTACCGGGATACCCTTGTAATTCTTATGTTCAAAAAATTTCTGGAACAGCTTGACGTTTCCACGGATCTTGCACAGATCACATGGACGAATGACTTTGCAGATTTTAATTTGTTTCCTATGCAGAAACATCTCGGTAAAATATCAGCTTACCTAAATAAAATGAGTGGCGTAACCATGAAGTTGGAACTGGATGAAAATGGAGAATTGAAGGTCATGCCGGATTTCCATTCTGTTTTTGATGCTGCCCGATTCGCTCTGTCGCAATATGTATCTATCCCTACAGATTACCCCATTGCTTATGCCGACCGTGTGGGCGTTGCCACCTGTGAGTGTTGCGGCCGTCTGTTCATCAAAAACGGGAACCGCCAGAAATACTGTGACAATCCAGAATGTAAAAAAGAACGAAACCGTAGAAAATCCCGCACTGCTTATCGCAGAAAGATACAGGAAGAAAATGATAACCGATGGGCATGACCATGTCTGTTTTCACACTGGGGCAAGATGTGGCAAGTAATACAGGTTATTTTCTATATAGGCTCTATAGGAATAACCTAAATCATCTGCCACAAGCTGCCCCAACTGATTTTTCCACAGAAAAAGGGCATCGGTTCATCACCGACACCCAGTGTCATTTTATCCTTATTCTCCATAGCGAAATGCTGAATTTCCTGTAAGATTCCTAAGCAGAATCTTTCTCGCTGTCTTATACTCTTTCCCAATAAAGCCAAGTCTGAGCAGAAAACAGCGGAAAGCGTATTTGTCATTGTCCGTTTCAGTCGGCTTTGATGATACTCTTTTTGCATCTCTTGCCATATCACACAGCCTTGAGATAAATTGTGTGTAGGCTGCAATCTCATCGCCATCTGCTGTGTACGGAAACCATGTAAAGTTTATTTTTTCCTCAGTAATCTCAATTTCTGTGCTGTCCGTCCGAAATGCACGTTGAAAAAGTGTCTGCTTATTTGCTGTGATTTTCTGCAAATTTTCCAATGCTATATCTGTAAGGCTTTCTCTCGAAATCACTATTGTCAGTTTGTCCTGCTGCACTGGCACTTCTTCCGTTATTTCCGCATCGTCTTGAAATCCACGCTCCCGTAACTGCAGAATCAGGTCTTCCACCGTTTCTTTTTCTGTTCCCTCCGGGATATGCAGTACACCCTCTTTGTCCAGTCGGTATCCTGCAATATCGTATGCACAGCTTGGTACCCGTTCATAATGCGGTGCTGTCCCAAGTATGTTTCCAATCTCCTGTGCCAGTTTCGGTCTCTGCTTTGATTTCAATGTAAATCTAATTTCATTCTTCATAATATGTACCCGCCTTTCTTTATTCGGTAGTACATATATCACTCTGATGGCACAGAATAGCAAGACAATTCGGATTATATTTCTGCCAAAATGCACGCAGAAAAACTGTGATTTTTATGCTGTTTTTTACACGTTTTTCTGCGTATTTCGGTACTATCCGGCAAAACAAAATCGGCTTTAGCGATGATATTCAGCGGATATTTTCACATAAAACGACCTTGGTGGGTATCCCCCCTGTTTAATTCTGCGAAAATTCGCACGAAGGGGGGCATCGGTCTTTGGAACAATTATGTGTAGAGATTAAGAAGCCCCCAGCACTTAATGATTGTAAAAGAAAATCTCCTTTGATATAATAAAAATCGATAAAGGAGGAATTTTCTATGAATGAACAGCTATTAGAAAATCTTATTAAACAGGATATTGAATCCATTTTTACGCAGATTCTTATTAAACATAATTATATTTTTCCAATTAGTGCCAAATCACGAAGCGGTGCTGAAATCAGTGATTATTTAGAAGATGGTTTCGTCGAATACATTACCAAAAATCCACACGAAAGAATCTATAATCCTAAAGGTGCTCCTAAGGGCGCCACTAAAAATCCATATGACTTTTGCTTTAATTACAAACATTCAGAGTCAGGATTTGATGACTTAATATGGGGCGATATAAAGGCCACAAAATTTTCATACGCCGACAGTAATCCTGATTTAGGTACACCTGAAAAAATAATTAAATTTATTATGGATGGTCATTTTTATTTATTATTTGTTTTTTTAGAATACGAAGCAACTGAAGATAACCAGACAAAATTTTTAGCTTTTGAAGATGGTCGTTATGTACATTGTCAATTTTTAAAAGATATTCATCATTCAGTTAGAATCAACCCTAAACCTCAATTTCAAGTCAATATTCATGAACCAGAGGAATATAGAACAAGAGATGAATTTTTAAAGTTATTCTACACAAAATATAAAGAATCCATTGATCGAAATATTGCAAAACAAGAAGCAAAAAAGGCTGATCTTGATTCACGTTTTGATTCTATGTTACAACGATTAAAAACTTACAATGATAAAATAAATCACGATCATTGATACATAAAAATATGGCATATAATAATTGATCAATAATTATTATATGCCATTTATATTTTCTTAAGCAGTTAAATAATCCGTAATGAATTTTCTTTCATTCTCGTCAATTCCATATATTATGTAAACAAGCTCATTTAAACGTCTAGATAACATTTTGTCTTTTGGGTTTCTTAATAGTTGCTCAACAATTTGAACAATTTCTTCGAAATAATGCTTGTCTACATGAATCCTAACATCTTTTAAATCAGAAATCTTAATTTGTGGCGTTTTCCCTTTTTCTGCTCTAATAATCTTATTAATTCTACAATAGAATGTTACTAAATCACTATTAAGCACTCCACAAGTATACTTCAACATTGATTTACTCTGTTCTGTATTTTCCTTATTGGTTAAAATATAAATACTATTATTTGCAGCATATGGCTTATCACAATATGTAGCTATTATTTCTGTAGCACTCTGTCTAATAAATACTTTTGGTGCTAAATAAGCGTCTTTATCTCCTAACGTAACTCTTTTTTTATTTTTAACTCCGGCTTTCTCCAACTCCTCTTTAAATTGATCTGACAATTTAAGTTGTAGCTCATAATCATATTTAATACATCGTTGTGGTGTTGGACGTTGAAATTTTCCAGTTAATCCCTTAGAACCTTCAATATAAGGTAATACAAGATATTCTTTTGATTCATCAGGATCTACAATAAATTCATCTGTTTTGCCTGTCAATGCGCAACAAGTTCTCAAGCATTTGTTTGGATAATACTTTTCCAAATTATCATATTGTGTCAGCTTTTCATTTATTTGTTCTTGTATCTCACTTAACGGTTCAAAAAACTTGTATTTTTTTGATTTGTCATTCCAAAGCACCTGCTCTATATGCTTAATAGTTTTATTTTCAAAATTAACTAATTCAACATTATTCTTTTTAGGTAAACAATTCATTACATCTATAATTAGCTGTCCACTTGCAACACCTTCAAATGCCTGCAATCCTCTAGTTATAGATTTTATTGTGTAGTTTTGCACAATATACCGTCTCAAATCAACGAATGCTGTCTCAAAAAACGCAATATCCATAATAAAACAAAGATGTCCACAATCCTCAAGTGCTTTTAGCCCATTTTCTATGAAAAACATAGACAAGTTAAACTTATTGTTTCCTTTTTTGTTCTGTACAAAATCAAATGTATTATAAAAAGCTCTCTTTTCCTCCGTCATATTTCTACTACGCTTTCCATACATTGTTACAAATGGAGGATTTCCTATAATAATTGCATAGCCTTTAAAAATATTTTTTTTCGTAAAATCATATGAACTAATATTTAATCTAGGCATTACATAATTTTCATTTTCTTTTCGGGCACATACCATCAATGGCAGCAATTCAGCAAGTGAGTTTATTTCCGTAATCACTAATGCATTCTTATCCATATCATTAGCATAAATATTATCACATATATAATCCAAAATCTGACATGCAGTATACCCTTTATCTTGTAACATAGAGACCATTTTTTTTATTATTTTACAAACAAATACACCAGATCCACAGGATGGTTCCAAAATTTTTCCAGAAAGCAAATCTACTTTATCTAACATATATTCGATCATTCCATCTTCTCTAGTGTAAAACTGCCCCAAATCTTTTTTTATACTGTTAGGAATAATTGACTCATACATAATTCCAAGTGAATCATATTCCATAACTTGTTTACATTTATTCTTATCAAGATATAATTCATGAAAAATATATGGATATATTTCTCTTATATTAGTATTGGCATTTTCAAACTCACTAGCATAGCTACAACTGAGGTATACTAGCGCATTATTAATAAACTTATTTATTATTGCTTCATCCATGCGTTTACCCCCTTGGAACATATGTTCTTTTTATATATTACAATATTTCCTTGAAAATGTAAAGTTTCATTTAATTATTCAACACATATTATAGCATTTCTTTTTCATTCTTCAAATATAAGACCCTCGAATAATATTAATCCAATCATTCCGTCCTTAGTTCCATATTCTCTAATCATCTGCTAAAATATCATCTTCCTCGTGAATATACTCTTTCTTCATATCAATGACATAATCACAAACAAGGTGAACCAGGTCTGTAAAAAAATTGGAGTATCCTATTGTATCTCGTTCAAAGGAGTAACGTGCCTCTACAAACAAATTAGAAATCTGGTTGAGATTCTTCATTAGTGATTCTTCATTTTGATGAATCTGTTCATAGATCTTTGTTCTTAGCTCATCACCATATTTTTGCGGTAGTTGTAAGAACAAAATATCCAGCTTGTGCTCACATTCGAACTCTAAGTTTTCTTTGAATATTAAAAACTTAAATGCCAATTCTATGGCTAATGCACCATTTGTAATCATTGGTGACATAAGAAACGGGAGCTGTCTATGTCTCTTTTCGTATTCTTCTAAGTCCCTTCTACGCTTCTCTGAATCAGGAGTAAATTTAGGAACTGTATCTATTTCTTCCAATTTGCAGAACACATAATAGAAGCCCTCACTATTTCGGAGTATATTATATGCTGTCATTGGTTTATTTTCTTCATTACAAAATTTTTTTCTTTCACATGCTTCGCACTTCTTATAATGTGCATAATTTGTACCTTGAAATTTTCTTGACATACACAAATTCACCTCTCTAAGTAGTCCCTTACTACTAAGGATTTCTCCCAATTTCTTTGACTATTCTGGCGAATCCCCTATGAGCCTTAGTAGTCTAAATCGTAGTAATTCCAAGGCTTTCCGCCATATTCTGCCCCGTGTTGCCCCCAGTCTGCGAAGGTATGCATTATCATAAAACTGGAGTGCCGTGGCAGATGAAAAGTACTTTTATCATAGTTTTGTTTCTCCTTGTTTTGCCCCGGAATGCCCTGTTTTTCGAGGGTTTCCGGGTTTCGTGTAGTTTGCTCTGAAATTACAGATTGTGTCAAATCAGGGCAGAACCATGCAAGTTGTTACTACCTGTTAGTAGTAAAATGGAAAGGGTTACTACTAAGGATTTTATTCGTCATCCTTACAGCACCTCTGTGTATACCAATAATTCAATTTTCGATGTCTATCATATAGTTTTCCAACTGCTCCCGTATTATGTAATCCTAGCTCTATTAACAGATGATACTCAAATATGTGCATTAATACCATTATCGCATATTCCATATCTATCCCCTTAAAAGCTTTTTCTTCCTTTGCTTTTCCATAATGTGTGTAGTAATGTCTAGTATCTACAACTTTTTCAATAAAATCGTATAATTCAATTATTTTACCATTGGTATAAACTGGGGTTATCGGAGTCCTAAAATCATCATTCATCAAATCTACTAATCTACTTTTCAATATTATATATGTAATATTTTCGTCTGACTGCGTAACATCAAAATATGCATTTCTTTGTTTTTCATCAATTTCATCTATGGTCTTACATCTAAACAATTGTAAAACATGTTTCTTATACTTTTTCAAATCATTATATTTAAATCTTGCATGATAAGTTTCCAATGCCTGCACTATATTCAAATATTTCATCTCAATTGGCATATCATCATATTTAACAATTGAAAAGTAAAGATTAATCTTCCCCATATACATATAGAAATGCTTTACCGGCCAAACTCTGACTATATATTGCAGCTGAATCTATAATGTCCTGTCTAATTGCATTTTTCTTATCTGCTTTTGTCGCCATTTACCCCTCATATGTAAAGAGGAGTGTGATACTTAACCACACTCCTCTAAAAATTTCTTTTGAAAAAGAGTTTTCTGCTGGTTGTCAGCCTCGGTACCCAATTAAGATACCCATAACGACGTGGAAACCATTAAGTCCCCCACGTGGACTACAGCTTTATCCAAGCTGCCAGGCTCGATGCCCAGTTAAGACATCTAATGAGATGGAAAGTTATCCTGCTCCATCTGCAGCCCAACTTTTAACGATGCTCTTACATCGAGAACATTTCTGTTCCTACTTTTAGTATACTCAATTCAGCGAAAAAATCACCCCTTACTGGGTATTTCTAATTATTTCCAAATGTCCCCTTTTCAAAATCTATAAAATAAACTCCTTGTTTTAGGGACCTCTTTCTTGATTTTTGATAGATTTTGATTGGATTAGAAAACAAAAAAGTCTTACCTGGTTGCGCATGAAAGTCAGAGGCGTGGTGAGCTCTGTTATTACTAATATATAACTTCTGTTACTGCTGTCAAGAGACTTTTTTTATCGAGGGCAATCAATTAACAAAATTTTGCCTTTCTAGGAACCCGTATAAAATAGGGGTACAACAGGGGGTACAAATCACTTTCCACTTCCCACAAATCCTTGATTTTAAGGCATTTCAGGCAAAAGTACAGTTTCTGCCGTGGTATCTATCCCAATAAATTTCATGTAAAAGATACCATTGCGGTACCTACACGCTGAAAATTTAACATTCAGATACCGGAAAGTCTCTATAGATCAAAAATTGCTTCTTTAGGTACCGCTTTTTCTAAAAAACCGGTATCTGGAGAAACAATTTTTACTATATAGGTGACATTTCCTGATTTCAAGCATTAAAATTTCGAAAAACCGTCACCTAAAACTTTAATTTTTCATCTATAGATACCCGGCCTTATCATCAAGTGATTTAACAGGGTATTTTTATGTTTATTCCAGTTCATGGGATTCGTAGCTCCTTTTGAGGCGTCCCTTTAACTGCAAGTTCTGGTGCCTTTATGTTTGTTCCACAGACAGGATTTGCGGGCATCATTCTTTTTCTTATAGTTTTCCAATCCACAGGAAGAAGGGGGACATTTCTTTCGGAAGAACAAATTTGCAACTTGCTCTGGCACTCACAACCCATAGTGAATTGCGTAAACTGAAAAACTTTACTCCACGTACCTGAAACCAACGCCAGAGCTGACTTGTAAATTTTTCTGGAGAAAGAGAATGTCCCCCTTCTTCCGTCATATCAAGAAACCTTATACCTAAACCAACTCCCCCGCAAATCCGTCCCTCCTGCCAAACCCCAAAGGTTCCCAGACCCCGCCGTTAAACAGCAATTTAAATGATCAATGCGAAATATCCCCAATCCCAGATCAGCTCTGCAAAACTATTCTCCAGATACTCGCGGACATCCTCATCCTCATACCCGGTCATACGAGAAATCACCACCATATACTCCCGCACCGTCTCATAATCGAGTGCCTCCTCTGCCGGTATCCCATCTGCATCCAGACTCCATTTCAAAAACAGACTCTGCCGGATTGCCGCATACGCAATCGCAATCCACTGCATCTGCAGCACCATGTGCTCCAGATTATCAGCTTCTTCCGGTTCCGTCTCAAAATTCTCTGGCAAAATCAGATCCGAAAACACTTCGTTTCTGAGGAAATTACGAAGCAACAGTTCATACGATGCAAATGCATTCCGGAACTGTCTCCACCGATCCCAAAGCTGTCCTGCCTCATTTTCCCCCTTAGTGGCATCCATATCTTCTCCCACATGGATTCCCTGCCTTCCGAAAATTTGGGAATAATATTCTGCCTGTGTAATCACTGGTGTCAAAAACTTCTCATACAATCCCTCTTTCCGGTAATTGACCGCCAGATCCTGCAGAAGTTCATTGCATTCTTCCCAGGTTTCCAGCGAAGAGATTGTGCTCTTTGCCTGTGTGATTGCGGTGCGCAGTTGCTGCAGCGTCTCCGGAGAAAAATATTCTTCCACCAGTTCCGGTGTGATGGGCTGATTTTTATACAACTCCAGCAGAATATAAAAACTTTCCAGCAGAGCCTCCTCGATAGAAACCGTATGATCCCCCAGTAACGCCAGAATATGTTCCCGGATCAGAAACGCCATTTTATTTTCGTCTTTTTCCACACACATGGTATGTTCCGACACATTTGTCCACGTGTTTTCACTTGAAATGTCTGCATTGCTGTGCACGACCGATGGAAACGTAATCTCTTTATGCCGCCACAGATCAATCACCGCCGGACATCCCGGCATCAATGTATCTTCTTCATGATCTGCAAACCGGTGCACTTCCCGTGGAAATGTCGTGCAGGTTTCCGAGAGAATCGAATCCCCATACGCCAAAACCAGACGACACAGTTTGTCTTTGGCAAGAAATGGGCATCGATGCTCCTCGTCCAGCCGGATAACCCGGATTCCATCTTTCATACAAGTATAAGTGCTGAGATTTTTCCCACAATTTTTTGAATCTCCAGATACCTGATCCAACGACTGGCTTTTAGCGCATCCCGGCATCGTATCCGGCGGAAGGACTTTCTTCCATCTGCGGTTCGTATCCGCATCCACCGCAATCTTCCACTCCTGACAGCAAGTAATCGGACACTGGCCGGCAATGCAGCTGAATTCATCATAATAATCCGGACGGATTTTCTTTCGTTCTGTTTTCATATATCCTCATTTCTACATATGCTTGTTCAGTACTCTCCATGCAATTGCATAGACAATAAGAAACAGACAGATCATACACGACATCAGCTTACTGATCATCGGATCATACAGTCCTCCAAAAAGAAAGGCAAAATACATTACAATCAGAAGCACAAACGCTGCCATCCTTAACGCACGCGACCCAATCTCAATATTTCTCTCGTCCGTTACCTGCAGTCTTGCTTCCTTTAATTTCTCTTCGTCTTTCATCAGACGCTTATTGCGGATCAAAAAAACAATTCCAGAACATATAAGCCCCACACCGATCCCACAATATACACCCAGCATATAATCGTCTACTTTCATCTTTCCTGAAAATTCCATATAATAAGCGGCTGCCGCACTGATTACGCCAAGCAGAATCAATCCCAGCAGGCATTTATTTTTCGCCTGCAGCTGCTTGCGGAATTCCTCATTGTTTGTCACTTTACTTCCTGAAAATAAACAAAATCCCTTCATATGTTTTCATCCTCCTGATCAAATATAAATAATTCCTCAATGGTTACGTGAAAAAACTGTGCAAGTTTGTGTGCCAGCACTAAAGAGGCTTTATATCTGCCTCCCTCCAGGGATATGATCGTCTGTCTGGTCACATCCACAGCATCTGCAAGCTCACTCTGGGTCACTCCTCGCTCCTTGCGCAGATCCTGAATTCTTGTTTTCATGCTTCCCCTCCTCACGGAAATTTTTGTCAAGTTTGCTTTACACCACGAAGTATAGTACACTTTACATTGTATGTCAAGTGTATTTTACATTTTCATTTCAGAACGAAGCAAAACTTTGAAAGTTTTTATTGAACAGTAACAGGCAATTGGTATAAACTGTGTATATATCGAAAATAAAGGAGAACCTATGAAATTAGAAAATTACGAAGTGCATCTGCCAAGCTATTCCATCGGCGATCACATCTACGATAAAATCGGACCGGTCTGTGAATCCTACGGAAAAACCGTGCTTCTGATCGGTGGCAGACGCGCACTTAAAGCAGCGGAAGAAAAAATCCGCAC
>OKRS01000806.1_pt1 | contig 22737 bp, 25 predicted proteins | sample 1601191 | NCBI WGS metagenome assembly OKRS01 (sample SAMEA3541509, study PRJEB24748) | human gut metagenome | biome: human gut; feature: human-associated habitat; material: faeces | place: China | collected 2012
TATGCCGTTACCATTATCAGAAATAAAAATCCGAAACATAGCAGGAGTGCGCTCCCATGTAATACGGACAATACCGCCAGCTTGCGTGTGATCCAGTGCATTTTTTACAATGTTTCCAATCGCTTCACCTGTCCATTCCATGTCACAAATAAGCTGCTGTTCACCATCGCCATCTATCTGAATCTGCTTGCTTTCGCTTTTAGCCCTTGTGGTTAGGTCATTGACTGAATGAGCTATCAGCTCGGACACACGGCAACTTTTTTTCTCAAAAATGATGTTTCCCGTATCCAGTCGGGTTATCTTCAACATGGATAAGATTAACTGCTCCATACGCTTTAGAGAAATACCCATCTTCGCCGCAAACTGTTTGACCGTTTCTGCATTTTCTGGCTCATTTTCAATGATCTCCTGATACATAGTGAGGGCTGCCAGAGGCGTTTTGAGCTGGTGAGATATATCGGATATGGTGTCTTTCAAAAACTCTTTTGCTTTACGTTCTGTTTCATTTTTGGAATGGAGCATAGTTGCAAGCTGTTCTATCGAAGAAAACACTTGGTAGATAGCCCCCTCATAATTCTGCGGTAAATGACAAGAGTAATCCCCGTTGATGTAATTTAGCAATATTTTGTCGGCCTGTTGATACAATCGCTTCCTTTTCCAGAAAAAAATAAATATTCCTATGGCAAGCACAAAGAGAAAAAATAGCACAGTGCATAGCATGGTGCAGAAAGCGGAACGCTGAAATTGATTGAAATAAGGCCGCATACTGCTTTCTGACTGTTTTCCCAAACCCGCAGTCGCTAATAATGACCTACCATCGTCACTGATGTCTGTGTTCGTAAAGGCAACTGCAACCACTTCTTTCGGAACACCCTGTTCCAAAAGTGAGGATGAAACCGCTTCATCATGTTTGAGCCATAGGACTTCCGCATCGTTCACCTGATAAATAGTCAAAACGGTTGCTGTACCTACAAACAGCAGAGCAAACAAAGTCAAAAATAGCAGGAACCCTTTAATCTGTCTATCTTGGTACAAACTCATATAGACACCTCTTTCCATTGGTAGCCGAACCCACGAATGGTTATAAGGTGTTCTGGATGGGACGGATTGGTTTCCACTTTTTCACGAAGCCGCCGTACATAGACGGACAGGGTATTATCATCAACAAAATTTCCTGTATCATCCCACAGCTCATTTAGAATGATGTCCCTTGTCACAACGCGATTTGCGTTTCTTACCAGCAGACAAAGCAAACGATATTCGGCGCTTGTCAAATCCAATGCCTTTCCCTTTAAGGTTGCACGGCTACCCAACAGATCAATGGTAATGTCGCCACATTCCATAGAAGTGTTTTTTTCGCTTTTGGAAACTCCGGCCCGACGCAACAGCGCCCGGATGCGGGAACACAATTCCCCCAGTTTGAAAGGCTTGGTGATATAATCGTCCCCACCGCTATCTAATCCACGAATTATGCTGACTTCTTCATCCGATGCAGTCAGGAATATAATCGGTATCTGCTGATTTTCTTTTCTTACTCTTTCGCATACGTCAAATCCTGTTCCATCTGGCAGAGTAACATCCAAAATCAATAAATCGTATCGGTCGAGTTCGGATAAGTATTGTTTTGCTTCACATACTGTACGGGCAACTTCAACATCAAATTCATTCTTTTTCAAAGAGTAGACCAAGCCATCTATTAGACTGACATCATCCTCCAATAGCAATATTCTATTCATGTTTTAATTCCTTTCCTTGTTTTGTCCTTCCGTCAATCGGCTTTTCTGCGTTCTTTGGGATCAGCCAAACACCAGCCATCTTTACAGCGCCGGGGATACGCCCAGCAGCGCAATAGTAATTTACTCTACGAGGTGTCACGCCCCATTTTTCGGCGGCCTCTTTTAGTGTCATATAATCCATTCTGCACCTCCATAGAGTATATTATAGTTCTTCGACTCGAACAATACAAGTTTTGGAAGAAAAGAATGTGAAATTAAATAGTCAGTAGTATGAAATACACAGTCGTTCAAATAATATCACATGAAATGTAAAATCATATCAGGTGATGTTATGAAGATAGAACGAGATGAAAGACGCTTTGATTTTCACGATATAGGGCTCGCCATCAAGCGGGCAAGAGAAGCCAGCGGCATGACACAGGAGCAACTGGCCTATATTGTTGACCGCGCTCCGCGTACCATTATGTATAACGAAAATGACGGCCAGCATCCAAGCCTCAACACCTTTTATCAGATGGTCACAATGTTTGATATATCGGTGGATCAATACTTTTACCCGTCCCAAAATAGCGGGAGCGAGTGCAGAAAGCGGATTGATGCCATGTTGAACGCCTTGGACGAAAGAGAATTGAAAATCGTTGAAGCTACAATCCAAGCGATGAAAGCATCGAAAGAAACGGAGGAAACGTAAAAGAAAGCGTAACCTCCGTTTTTTTGCGCCATGTTGCGGGTTGCGCGTTTTGGCAAGCAATTCGGGTGTGGCCACACTCCGAAATTTTTGCAGGGCGCAGGGCCCGCAAAAATGCTTGTTGGGGAGCTCCCCAAACCCGCTGTACTTCGGGACAAATTGTCCCAAAGTCCCGGTGCGCTGCACCGTAGTCTGCGGCCCGTCACTATCGTTCCTGGGCCTTATTTTCACGCTCGTCTGTTATGCCGAGCAGATGATCAATGTTCGCTTTTATTGCCACGGCCTCCCGCATTTGCCGCTGGGCATCCCGGTATTCTGCATAAAGCTCTTTCTTTTGTCCCGCCAGCTCACGGCGGGATTTTTTTAGTGCTTCAATCTTAGGGAGCTTTGCGCCGTTCAGTATGGTGTTCATGGTATCCTTTGCCGCCCGGTAAGTGGCAAGCTCTGCTTCATGCTGGGCCAGATACTTTTTGCTGTACCGCGCAGCCTTGTACCCATCGAACACCGGGCGGGTCTTGGCATAGTCCACCGTGGCAGCCATCAGCTCCGAGGTTTTGGAAAGAGCCTCCTCCGTTGTGCGGAGCTCGTCAGACAGCTTGTGAAAGTGATCCACCGCAGCCTCGGTGCTGGCCGTCAGCGCCGCATAGTCTGTCAGATGATGCTCCTGCAAATACTGGAGTGCAGCCGCCATCTGCTTTAAGTTGTAGACCTTGGCCCATCGTTCATAGGCTGGGCCCTTGCCCTGGGCCATACGCTCTTGAATGTCGATGATGAGATTGACTCGCCGTGGCGGAACCGTGGGCTCCTCTGGCAGTTCAGGGAGCGGACGTTCCCCGGCAATTACCGCCTTGATGTCCTCCGGGTCAAATCCGGCTCCAAGTGTAGAAGCCCGGAGCCGGGTCGGTTTTTCCTGCCCGGGCGCAAGGAATGAGATGACACCGCCGCGTCCCTGTTTCACCGAAAAGCCGGACTCCTCCATGAGACGAAGAAAGTCGGCAAAGTCCGTGGGCTTTTTCTCCAAAGCGGCGAGAACAGCCAGCCGCACCCGCTGCTTGGCAGAGGGTGGCTTTTCTCCGATCCACTGTCCATAGTGGAGAAAACGGCCCTTGCTGTGCTGGCACGGATTTTGGATAACAGACAATTCATGTTCGATGCACACGCGGTCAGAGAGCCGCCGCAGGGCAAAGGACGAACCAATGAAATTATGAAATTTCCGGGAGCGGTCAAAGGCCGTCGCATTGAAATAAATGTGATTGTGGATATGGGCCTTGTCGGTATGCGTACAGACGAAGAACTGATACTTTCCCTTTGTCCAGCGCATCGCCGTTTCATAACCGATACGGTTTGCTTCTTCCGCCGTAACCTCCCCGGGCAGGAACGCCTGCCGGATCTGAAAGAACAGGGCCCCGCGAGATACGGCCCGGCCTGTCTCTGCAAGGTATTGACTTTTTACCAGAAGAAACTCGGCGGGAGCCGTGTTCGGATCGCAGAGATAGGAAGATACGGCTCCCAGCTTTTCCGGGTTCAGGCCATAGGTGAAACGATCCTCCATCGTTTGAATTGCACTTTTTCCCGCCGCTGTTTTATAAGGGCGGATGTAGGTGGTCGCCGTAGAAATCCCTCCTTCCGGCAAATAGTATTTTTACTTTGGGACACTTTGTCCCGAAGTAGAAAAAACCGGGGAGCGGTATCAACCACTCCCCGGATGGGTCAGAGCTCTACCAGCGCGGAGAGCTGTTTCAAAAGATCAGATAGCGGCCCCCACAACGCGGCATAGTCCCGCTGTAAGGCTGCGAGTTCTTCGGGATAAATTGCGCCGTAGGTGTTGGCCTGAATTGCCACTTGGTTCAGATTGTTGGAGCATCGCCGCTGGAGCGAAACCAGCTCACGAACAGGCGAAAGGTCAACATGAAGCACATACCCACTCAGGGCCATTTTCCGCATATAGGCTCCCATGTTACGGATGCCAGCCTCCGCCATACGTTCTTGAATCAGGGCCTGCTCCGCCTCCGACACCATCACATGAAGATGGATCGGACGGCGGCGTTTCTTTGTCATCGCTCCTCACGCTCCCGGCTGCGGCAGGCGCGGGGCGGCTCCTTTACCTTATCCAGCGGCTTTTCCTGTTCGTCTGCCGGAACGGGGCGCGGCAAATGAAATTCACGGTGCAGGCGCAGCGCCTCCAGTACAGACAAATCCTGTTCACGTTTCTTTTCCATATACGCACCTCCTTATCTATCGCCACGGTCAGGCTGCCTGCGCTGGGGAGCCGGAGCCTCCGGGCCGCGATCTGCCTCCGCCAACTTTGCCGCATTTTTCATCTGCTCGGCAATCGGACGGGGCCTGTCGGGATTATCAGGCGCAGGACGCAGCTCATAGTCGGATGCCTGTTTTTCTGTCAGGGGGCGGGTATAGGTAAGATAACCCCAAGCCAAGAACGAGCCATTTTCCACCGGGACGCGCTGATCGTAATTGAAAATTTCATCCGGCTTGTTATAGGGCGGCTTCGGGAATGTCCCGATGTCCACAGGCCGCTGGGTCGAATAATACTTGTAAAGACCGGGAGCCTCGGTCTGCCTGATCCCCACGTTATAAATACGCTGATAGTCCTGCACCCGGTCTGTAAAATCCTGTTCCATCGCGGTGCGGTCATTTCCATAGTGACCCCATTCGTACTGCCGCTGGCCGTCCTTGTCATCATAGCAGGCCCATGTGACATAGCGGGATGGCGCGGTGGGATGTTCGCCCAATGCAAATCCTCGTCCATTTTCCAGCATGACCGCCTTCAAAATAGCATAACCTTGATTTTTGTCCATAGTACACCTCCCATCATCGAGACATTTCTTTGTTTTCTCTTTTCACAAACGGCTGGAGCTGATAGGGGCTTGTACCGTCCTCGGGCCGCAGAAAGTCTATCCGGGCCGCAGCACGGATGGCGTTCTGGTTAAGCTGCCGCTGCCATGCCCCTTGGCTGGGAGCCCACTTAAAGCCGTTGCTTTTCAGTTCCTGCCGCTGATCGGCATCGGGCTTTTCCTCAAAAATAAGCTGCAAACGGTTTTCAGCCTCGTTGATTTTTGCCTCGCCTCCGGGGAATGTCCAGCCTGCAAACTCGGAGCGGCTGCTCAGTTCCTCAATGCGCTGGCGCACACGGCGGATGTTGGCGTTGTTGTTGGAAAGCAGATAGGCGGGGTACGGCTTGCTTTTATCCAAGTGCCATGACTGCGCCATATCTGCTTTGAGCTTTTCTGCCTGCTCCGGCGTAAGCTCCGGGCAGCCGTCCAGCGTTTTGTGTTTCCGAAAATACGCATTGACCGCCTTCATGGTGGCCTGCTGGGACTCCAGCCCCTCCAGCTTTTTTGTCAGCTTTTCCACGGCCAGATCATCGTCTGCGCTGATCCCGCCCATACCAACAGAGCGGATTTTATCAAGCAGCTTTGAAATCTCCGCATACTCTCCATAGTTGCGATCCCGGGCGGCGTTCTGCTTGTGCTTTTTTGCCACAGGGAAATTGCCGCCCCCGGAGATCAGAATAGAGGGCACCCGGGCATCAATCACATTGCGTTCATTCAGATTTTCCGCAAGTTTCCGGGCATAGCGATCCACCAGAGCGTCAATCTTATCGTGGTACATGGGATCGACACGCGCTTTCTGGCGTTCCGCCGCTGCATACGCTTCATCGACCATTGCCCGGTAGCCCGCCGTAGCGGAGCCCGGCTGATAGTCAGAAAAGCTGTTCATATCTTTTGCCCGCTTTGCGGCTTCTTCATTGATCGGATAATATTTCGGCATAGTACCTCCTTCCACAAAAGCCGGAACTTTGGGACAAATTGTCCCAAAGCCCCGGCAGCTAAAATGTTGACAGCATCTCACGGAAACAGGGCCGGACATAGAAACATACACCTCCCGCAGAAAAGGGCCTTAAAAAGCCTTGTCATAAGCGGGTTTAGGCTGGCCTAATTGTCAACACATCAGCCCCGTTTTTTCCGCATATATTCCCGCTGCTGTCTGCGGTGTGCCGCCTTTGCACAGGCCGCCGAACAATAGGTTTGCCGTCCATCAGGAGCCACGGCTCTGCCGCATACCGGGCAAGCCTTGAAATTCGGCCTTGGCCCTTCTGCCAGCAGCGCAGCCTCCAGCGCCGGATCAAGGGGCAGAACTGCCTCGCGGAAGTAGCGGCAATAAGCCCCCGTCCAGCATTTCCCAAACATATAGCACTCGCAATCCAGCGGCAGGCAGCCGCAGTCCCGGTCATAGTTGGCACACCATTTTGACACCAGCCTGCGGATTGCCGCTTTTTCTGTCCGGGTCAGTTCTCGGCCCACAGCATCACCTCCCGTTGCCCGGTGGTTTGAGCTGCTCCCGGTAGCAGAACACGCAGCCGATCCCGCGCCAGTAAGGGCAGCCGTCACAACGGGAGCCCTTCGGCGGCAGGCTGGGCGGCACACCCTTAAAGTAGCTTTTTTCTTTCATAAATCCCTCATAGGGGTTGTTGGTAAATCTCATTCATTATCCTCGCTTTCGGTATCGTCCTCGTCCCAAGGCGGCCCATCGTCCTCGGGATCGTCATAATCAGCCAGTTCCTCGCTGTAATCCTCTTCGGGTACAGCAGCTTTTTCATGCTTCGGGCGGTAGATTTTGAAGTACCAGCCTGCACCGCCGCCCAGAACAGCCACTGCCAAAATCAGCAGAAGCGTCCCGGTATTACTTTTCTGCTGGGGCTCGGGTTCCGGCTCCTCCGCAGGTTCCGTCACCGGGGCGGGTTCGGGAGCTGTGCCAGCACACTCGGTCATGTTGACCGCGCAGACCTCGCAATCCGTATGGATGGCTCCGGGCGCACATTTTTCTGTGCAGGAGCAGGCCGGAAGTTCTCCGCCAGCGGCCTCCAGTGCCGCCAGCAGATCGGCTTCATCCACCATGTTCAGAAAGTAGGTGTGATACTGTTCGCCGTCCTCGTCCACAGGCTTGTCATAATCAATGACAATGTAAAAGGTGTTGCCGCCGCTGGTTTCCACCGTGATGAACTGTTTGTTGGTTGCAGCATCATAGAGCAGATCGCGGGTCACAAGGTTTCCATCCTCCGAAAAGCCCTCGCCCGGGGTAATGGTAGGTGCAGGCTCCGGGGCCGGAGTTTCTTCCACAACAGGCGGTTCCTCATTCCCACTGTCCGAATAGGCGTAGGCCGGGATTGCAAAGCCGCATAAAAGAACGGCGGAGCAAAGCCCCGCCGCCAACATACGAAAGTGTTTCATATTCAGTTTTCCTCCTTTTCTTCTTCGGACTTCGGGACACTTTGTCCCAAAGTACCTCCATCCTTCAGCTTTTCAAACAGCAGCGGGAGCTCCGTAAGGGAAATGCTCATACCGCGCACAATGTCCACGATCTCGCTGTTTTCCGCCTCCAGCTTTTTCTGCTCCAGCTCCTTGAGCCGGGCCTGCTGTTCACTGATTTTGGCCTTGACCTTATCAATCTCGGCCTGAATTTTCATGCTTTTGGTAGTTGCCATTTCAAAACCTCCTGTCACGGTAAACGCCCGTAGGCGTAAAAATGAGATTGCCAGTAGCTTGTATTCAAATTTGCGTAGCCGATGGGATCTCCGCAATGCAGCATTTTTCCGTCACCGACATAAATCCCGCAATGGCTCACGCCCGGCGTGTCATAGGTGCCTTTGAAGAACACCAGATCACCGGGTTTGGGAGAACTGGTCGGCGTACAGATGTTATAGAGCCCCTGGGCTCCCAGCCTGCCCACATTCCAGCCGGAGTGATTGATGACCCACGAAACGTACCCCGAGCAATCAAAGGAAGTGGCAGGGGAACTGCCTCCCCACACATAGGGATAGCCGATGTATTTCTGCGCTTCGGCAAGCATCGCGGCAAAGGTTTCATCGTCCAGATATTCTCCGGGCACTTCGTAATCACCGGGTTTCCCGGTAATGTACTTGTTCACATAGGGAGAATCCGGGAACAGATCGGGGCGGTTTCCCAGCGTTGCCATATAGATGGCATACCGGGAAAGCTGATCCTCGCCCATAACGTACACAGGTACATGGGACAAATCAAAATTTTCCAACGTGACCGTACAGATGTAATAATCGTAAGGCACCTGATAGGTGTCCGTATGGGAGTTGCCGTCCTCGTCCGTCCATGTGTCGGTTTCCGTGCGATACCGGGTTTCCACCACTACATCCTCCGTGAGAATGTACTGGCGGTCAAACAGCATTTGCAGCGTTCCCTGTACTTCGTCTATTGTCCATTGCCCCTCATGGAGCGCACACAAAAGAGAAAGCAGCACATAGGGGTCATGTTCGATTTCGTCCAGATCGAAGTGGTAGTAGTTTTTGATTTAAGCAAAAGAGAAGTGTTAACCGCAGACATTCTGAAGAAGGCCATAGAAAAGCTGACAGATTCCACGCATTATACAGAATGTGCAGGATGCCCTTTAAATGAGAACTGTGATGTCCATAAAAACTGCACCCTACTTAATAGCGCATTATTTCAAGAGCGGCTCTTTGTGATTTTACAACGAGTATCCATGAAGGGATATCATGCAACCGTGCGTGAATTACAAAGCCTTATTGCCTATCTGATTTTCGGCAATAGAAGTTGTAAGGAAATAGGTCGTACAACCGGAAGTAATCAGTATAATCTGGTCAACCTGGTGTTCTCTGGGAAGGGCGCTCTGTTTGATGCAATTCGAAGTGCAATTGACCCGGTCACTATTTCTCACCCCATATGGGATGAGAGAATTCTGCTGAATGATATTCCAAACGATAGTTGGGTGGATGGCTATGAGATTCCTGCTGAAGCCATAGCCTATGATAACGATGAATTATTCAGGCTGAGAAAAAGGCAATTCTATTTCTTCAATAAAAACGGAGAAGCGCTTCTAACAATCATGGATGATGATGCTACTCGATTCCAGGCGTTTTTAGGACAGGACAATGGAAAAATAGTCAAGGAATTGGTTCGAAGGTTGAATGCTTTCTTCGGCGCTGTAAAAGCCTCTAACTCGGAGTTGCAGATTTGGACAGGCCACCGTTATGATAATGAGCCGAGGAAGGTTTTGATTTCCACGGGTTCAATTAAGAAAAGTGGATTGAAGATTGGCAGACCGACTCTTTTGAAAAGCATGAAGAGCGGAATTGATATGACCGCAAGCTATATTCGTCTTGAGAAAAAGGATGCTGCGAACATTTTCCTCAAAATTGATTTTGACATGTATATGCTCTTGTCGGAAGCTGAGCGAGGCGTACCAGTCCTTTTCATGGAATCTAACCTTGTCAAGAAGGTCTGGCGCTTTGTCGAGCAGTTTCACTCTGTTGGGGATTTAGATGAGGATGATACTATCACAATCTCCTTACTGGATATCCAAAACAAAAAGAAAATATCGGTAACTATCGACAGAGAGGAAAAAAGATATTCCGCTATCGAAGGCGAGAAAGCAAAGGAGGTATAACATGGCAGAGCAGATAAGGCTCCATTCTTTTAGAAAAGAAGTAGACAGCACATACGTTGGGTTTACGCCAAATGGAGGCTCAATTAAGCCTGTCCATGTTGCCAACGGAGTTCAAAGATGCATTTTTGGTGGCTTTAACACTGCAATGCAGATAAAGAGACTTGCTTTAGTTTCAGATGCAAAGGGCAATGTGCCTACAGGAAGTGAGCTCGAAACGATATATGCTGAGTTAGCAAAAAACGAGGCAATTGAAGATGGAATAGCTGAAGGCTCTGTTGAATCCATGCGTAATGTTATGCAGAGATTGTTATCAGCAGATAAGGGCGTATATGTAGTAAAGGGGCTTAAGGATGATATGATCTCCTTTACTGCAGGATCAAAATATTTTCTTACAAGATCCTCGATTTATGAGGATACAGGGGAGTTTATTGGCGGCCTAATCCATTCCTATTGCCCAGAGTTAGCAGAATATATTAAGAAACTACTTGATGAGGCAGAGGATCCGATATCACTTCTTTTCGAACCGGTCTCAGAGAGTTCTCTGCAGGTATTTGAGAAAAGTAGACATGAGGATTTACCAGCCTTTAAGTCACAAAATGATGCTGTAAAGTGGTATTTAAAGGGCCTTAATGAAAGTGGATTATGTTTGATGGATAATCTCAAGAGGCATCCAAATCCGTTAACACAATTACGCCTTTTTAATTTCTTCTGTATATTTCACTTGGTTCGTTACATGGCACTGCTTGAAGCATTTTATTGTGGCGAGAATATTAGACCAGTTCTACTGGATTTCTCCGGAATAGCTCCCAGTCAAAGCAGTGTAGCACGGGCATCAGAAATGGCATATACTCAGATGCACAAGTCTATTAACCGCTTTTACGCATGGGGCTATGCACAAAAGCTGAAAGAAAAGGATTACAGCAAGGAAGATTTGCTTCAATCCGAAACGCCGGTTTATGATGAAAAGAAAAAAGCATCTGTTGAGCTTAACACTCTGTGGAATTTGGCAAAGGAACGCGCAAGTGCCTGCGTAACAGACGATGCAGCAAGACTGGTCTTTGGTGAAACAATGTACGATATGCTGGCGTTAGAAGCTTCATCACATCCGGTTAACTGCCTTAAAATTTTAGGAACCTCTGCAGGAATGCTATATCCACCAGACCAAATGCATCCAAACAAGAGATTTGTATTGTCGCAAGATATTTTAGAGATGATACTTCGTAGCACGGTAAGCCCTGACGAAGTGCTTAGTGGTAACGATATGAGAAACCGCTTGTGGGAGCGTTTTGGCATTATTATTGGGGGAAGTACATATGAAATTGAAAAACTCCAGAGTAGTGGCATGCTCTTGCAGATTGATGAAGATTCACTTGAACGGAATTTCACTTCCTTTGCTGCATTACTTGAATCTATGGATTTTGCCGAGGTAATGGCAGATGGTATTCTCCAGATTCGGTTAGGAGGTTCAGACTAATGATGAATAAACAAAGTCTCGTTGTAGGCTTATTGTTAGAAAGACTGGCAGATTCCAAGGTTGGAATTCTTGTTAAAGGAATTAGCGGTATTCAGCCAGATGAAATAGCTGCTGAATTATCAAGTCAAAGAAAGACTCATATTTATATGGCAGCAGTGGGGTATGGTATTTCTACAGATGTTGAGAAATCAGAGTATACTCTAACTTCGTCAATTGAGAAGGCTGTTCTGCGGAGAAGTGTTCCCGAGTATGCAGGCAATATCGTTGTATTTGTAAAAACAGACACAGACAAACTGCATTCTCTTGCTGAGTTTGATGCTATCTCATTAAGAGATGTCTCAAAATATCTTTTGGCGTTGCAGATTTCAAACGAAAGTAATGCACCTACGCAGAATTTCTGGCGTGCACTGCAGCAGACCTCAGATTACTATTCCTTCGAAGCCATTATGGAATTTGTTCAGTCAATTTCCAATGAAGAAACAGTAGCGGAAGCAATCCCTAATAACATGTGGAGACTAAATCTCCTGTGTGATGCTGATATCCTCGGGACAAAATACAAGCCAGATGACCGTTTAACCAGAAATCGCGAGTTGATTTTTGCAATTGGGCAATTAAGCGAGGATTCTCGAAAAAAGCTGAGCCGTTCTTTAGCCAAAACCGAGGGCGATGATAGAGTTCGCCTACAAAATGCATATAACCTTCTTCAAAATCTTTACAAATATGGAAAGCGAGATGTCCTAAAGCAATTAGACTTTGCAACGGTGCAGGAGTTATTTTCGGCTTCAAAGGAAAATGAATCCAAGAAAAAGAAGAAAAGTTCGGTTAAAAATTCCGATGGGGCTGAATCTGATACACCTAATGTTACCTCTGAAGCGGTGCCTATTCGCCCAAAGGAATTGGGACAATTAATTTCCGATGCTATCGTCAACGGTGACGAAAATGATGCTGCCTCTATTAAAGAACTGCTTGAGGAGCTAAAAAAACACTTTGACCCAGAGACGGAAGAAAACAACGATAGTATCCCAACCATCGGTGGAGTGTTTGATGACAGAACGATAATCATTGAAAACCATCAATCAGATTTGAGAAGACTTGTTGGCACTGTTTGCAATCCAATAGCATGGGGCGGCTTAATGGAAACGGAAGAAAGCGTACTTAAGGACGCTATTTCTGCGGATATTAAAAGCTTCAATTCGTTTAATCCCGTAGATGCAGAATCTATGGTAGCCTTTCACGGTGGAATTGATGGTAGTCAGTCTCTGTTTGATTTCATAAGACAATTTGACGCACAGTTTAAAGCTAAGAATATTGAAACGGCAGAGATGTTCATCCCTATAATCGAGGAACTGCTGACACTTCGCAATAAACTGCTCGGCAATTTGGACATGATAATGTATTATCCGGTTCTTAGCTTTGGGGTTGACGAAGAAGCACGCAAAACCTTAATTGACTATATTGATGCTTGGGCAAGACTGTATCACGCATTTAGCATCAATGAGCCTGCTATGCGAGAAATGAGTCCGAGCAGTACCAGCTTTATTGCAAGAGCGTTATTACTTCTTGATGTATTGTATGTAAAGACGCCCAAGGAATGGAAAGCTATTCTTCTTCCATTACATCCAATTTATTTATGGCGATACTATGAGATTTTTAAAATCCTCCCCTCAAAGAAATCACAGCTTAGTGAGGATGATGCAACTGCTTTGACAGCTGTATTAACCCAACTTCCTCAGATTCTAAGTTTTGTTATTGCTAATAGCATTGTTACCGAGACGTCAGATGACAAGGTTTTACCCTGCTCTGGAAATATCGAAATGCTGCCAACGTTTGAAAATAAGACGAATAGGTATTTGGGTGATGATGGAACTCAATCCATCGCGGAAATCCTGACGCGATGGATTGGTTTTGCGCCCTACACAAAAAATGAAATCCGAATTTGCTCCGTTGATGCTCCGAACTTGATTGCAAATATACGTGCAATCAAAGCCTTCATGGATAAGAGCGGTTGCGAAAGAGTTGTCTATGATGTCTATCTGACAAGAAAGCAAAACGGCAATACGGAGCTTTCAAGATTGGACTATTCTGGTAAGGATTACGAAATTGGCGAGTTCATTCGCCAGAGCAAAATTGCAATTAGCATCCGTAATGTTGAATCTGCAAGTGATGTAAAGGTCGCTCTTTCTAATAAGCCAGTTCATATTGCGTTCTACTTTGATCAGTCTACATATGCAATCGAATTTGGTCCCAATAATAAGAACCTATATATTAACCCGCTCGTTGTTACCTATGATTATGATTTTGATGAGATTCAGCACAGGGGAAGCATCTTTCCTTCATCAGAGATGGATTCTGGTTTAATCGGAGACTATCATAAGCTAATGAAGTCAGCTGATGTTATTAGCAACAATATGAATCCTCGCACAACATATAATGGCAGTGCAGATATGACGGCAGTCGTGTCTACTATTCAGGACGGTATGGTTCAATGGCTTGTTGCGGCCGATAGAGATACCAATAATTATGACCCAAATGGAGCTATTCCAATTGGAGAAATGCAGTATGACCGTCGAATGGTAAATGTGTGGGCATCCAGTGATTCCAGAATTATTACACAATACTTAACCATGCTACGCACCTATAACCTGTATCCGAAGCCAGAAACTCTTATCGATATTCTGAAAAACTTTGGACACATTGCATCTAACGGACTTATCAGCATTCCAAAGTTTGGTGCTGACACACAGGCAATAGACAATAAGAAAAAAGGGCTTATAGGCACGCTTTTTGCAGCATCTTGGTATACGAGAAACAATCAGGATTCACTGGTGGCATCACTCGATGACGACAAGGCTCGACTGTGGCTTCAGGATAGTCGTTTTGGAAATGAACGAGCTGACCTTGTTGGATTGAAATATATTGCCGAGACTAATACTTTGCTAATTCAGCCGATAGAGGTCAAGACAAGAGATGAATCGCCTGATGCTACAATTACAAAGGGTGATGATGGGAAACAATTAATTTCTGGCCACGCAGCAGGTCAGATTGCGTCAATCGTAGGAATGCTTAAAGAAATCTTTTCTGTTGATGAGAATTCTTCTGATATGTTTATTTCCGCGAGACGCGAGGTTCTAAAATATCAAATTGTTTCCGAGTGCTTCAGAAATGTACATGATTCTGAATGGCAGAAACGGTGGTGCACCATTCTAAAAGAGGCCTTCGGCAATGGAGCGAGCGGAAATATCAATATTCAAGTTTCCGGCTTGCTTATGCACATTAAGTTAAGTGAGGTTTCTGGAGGTAAGGTCATCCAGTGCGCTTATGCAGACGGTGATGAAGGTCCAATTGAGTACAGAGGGTGTCAGATTGAGTATAGACTGTTAACCGCAAAGGAGATACAGCAGGAGGTACTTGGAGAGGATACTATTCTGAAGGAGACCCCTACTGCCGACTACGATTCCGATGAAACTCCCGAGTCAAATGAAGAAGGAACCATTGTCTACGAATTTGGAAATCCATTATACTCGGCAGAAGCAAGAGAATGGACTGAATCTGATGCCGAACAAGGAACCGCTGTCGTTGAAAGTGAAACAACTCAAATAGAACCAATCGGGGTGGAGTCTCAAGAAAGGATAGAGTGCAAAGCAACAGGTGTTTCTTCTGAAGAGATTGAGCAGTTGGTAAAGGATTTCAAACGATCCTGTGGAGACTATCACGTTGCTCTTCGTGAATGTGAAGCAAAAACTGCAGTAGTTGGTCCAAGTGTTATTCGCCTTAAGTTTAAACTCGGTCGTGGTCAAGCCTTACAGGGATTAGCAAGCCACCTTGAGGACATAGGACGTGAAATGAAGCGAACGGGTGTCATTATTCAGCAGGTTCCAAATTCGGACGAATTACTGCTGGATGTCCCGAGGCTTCAGAGAGAGAAGGTTCTCTTCAAGGATGTAATCAGTTCAATTCCAGAGGTAACATCGCCAGAGCAATTGTTCTTCCCGCTTGGGAGAACACCGAACGGAAAGGATTTGATTGAGGATTTGAGCCAAATGCCGCATATGCTTGTCGGTGGTAGTACAGGCTCTGGCAAATCGGTGTTTTTATTTTCCATGCTGGCTGCATTGTTGATGACACATCCTAAAAAAGAGGATATGCAGTTAATTCTGTCATCTTCAAAGTTGGAGGACTTTATTCACTTTGAAGGACTGCCACATTTGTATTCAGGCAGGATTATATCTGATGCAGTTGAAGCTACGAAAGTAATAAAGGAAGTTATCTTCGAGGAATCTGAACGTAGAGGCAGACTCCTTGCAGAGGCGCGGGTTGCCAATATTATTGAGTATAATAAAAAGGTAACTGAAAAGCTTGCCCCGATTGTTGTGGTTATTGATGAGTTTGCGGACTTAGCTGACCAGTTGGAAACGACAAAGGAAAAGAACGCCTTCTATAAGCCAGTTCAACGAATTGCGCAAACTGGAAGAAGCAGAGGAATTCATCTTGTGATTTGTACGCAACGGCCAGAAGCAAAGCTTGTTCCATCGACGACGAAGGCTCAGCTAAATGGTCGTGTAGCGTTGCGCGTGAATGATGGCATTTCTTCGAGAATGATAATTGAAGAGCCTGATGCACAGTACCTTCAGAAGCATGGAGATATGATTTATCGTAATGGTGATGTCATTGAGCGCGCTCAAGGCTACTTGATTGAAATTGATGAGTTGGATAAAATCGTAGACGATGTGATTCATGGCAGAATTTAAGAGAGGCGTGTAGCAGATGACGGACCTTAAACCTATAGACTATGTATATGGAACCTTTCAAAATGAAATAAAGAATAGATTCCTATGCAGTGTGAATATTGATGGCAAGGATGTAATCTGCTACATCCCTTCGTCTTGCAGACTTAGCAATTTCATCGATATGACAGGTAGAACGGTTTTGCTTAGACCAATAGAAGCATCAAATGCAAGGACTCCTTATGCTGTTTACGCAGTAAAATATCGCAAGAGTTTCATTTTGCTTAATCTGGCGCAGACTAACAGGGTGATTGAAGCTCAAATACAACGACGGTATTTTTCATTTTTGGGTGCAAGAAAAAAGATTTCCCATGAATATAAGATTAAAAATTATAAAGCAGATCTGTTTATTCACGATACAAACACACTCATTGAGATTAAAAGTACCTTGTCATTTTCCAAAGAGTCTATTTTTCCAACAATATACTCCGAAAGAGCCGTAAAACAGTTGACTGAGATTTCACGTTTGCTGGACGAGGGATACCGAGCCTGCTATATTTTGGTTTCGCTAAATCCGAATGTAAAGGAAATCGCAATAAATTCCGAGATAGAGAATTACTATGAGGAATTTATGAAGTGCGTTAAAAAAGGGATGTCCTATTGTGCATTCTCAATCCGCTTGCATGAGCAACTTCCGGAACTGTGTGCTAAGATCAAAGTTACAATATAAGCCTTTCAATTTCATGCAAACATATCTATCGCGTACATTTCTCAATTATAAGGACAAAATATGCAGCTTCGAGAATACATACCTTCCGACTGCGCACAGTTGGCAGAACGCTTTTACCAGACCGTTCACAACGTGAACGCGAAGGACTATACGCAAGAACAGCTGGATGCGTGGGCAACCGGCAAAGTGGATTTTCAGGCATGGGACGAGTCTTTTCGGACGCACAGGACGATTGTTGCCACAGAAAACGGTGTGATCGTCGGCTTTGGGGACATGGATGGAAGCGGCTATCTGGACAGGCTGTATGTCCATAAGGACTATCAGGGGCAAGGTATTGCATCTGCGATCTGCGACGAATTGGAGCGCTTCGCGGCTGGAAAGACATTCACGACACACGCTTCCATCACGGCAAAGCTGTTTTTCCAGCATCGCGGATACCATGTCGTGCGCAAACAGGAAGTGATCCGCCACGGCGTTGCGCTCACGAATTTTGTGATGGAAAAACGGCCAGAAAGGGCAAAATAATGATGAATATTCCTGACCCGAATGCGGTCTTTCCGAATGAATACAAGACCTCTTGCTTCATCAAGAACGTCGTCACTGCGCCGAATATCACGGTCGGTGACTACACCTATTATGACGATGCGGTCGATCCGACGGGTTTGAGCGGAACAATGTGCTGTTCAACTACCCGGAGTTCGGCGATCATCTTGTGATCGGCAAGTTCTGTCAAATCGCGTCCGGCACGAAGTTTATCATGGGTCCTGCGAACCACCGCATCAGCAGCGCCACGACGTATCCATTCAACGTTTTCGGCGGCGCCTGGACGGAGAATACGCCGCCGCACATGGCGCAGCTTCCGCGCAAGGGCAACACGGTCATCGGAAACGACGTGTAGATCGGGCGCGTGAGCATCATCATGCCTGGTGTGAAGATCGGCGACGGCGCGATCATCGCCGCCTATTCTGTGGTGGTGAAGGACGTCCCGGCGTACACCGTTTACGGCGGAAATCCGGCAAGGTTCATCAAGGAGCGATTTGACGCGGAACTGAAAGACCTGCTGCTGCGCTACCAGTGGTGGAATCTGGAGCCGAAAAAGCTGGTGGAGATCCTGCCGGTGCTCTGCGATCCGGATTTGGAAAAACTCCGTCACTTTCTTCGGGAGCAGTACAGATTGACAAAACGGAGGACGGCTGACCGTCCTCCGTCAATTTTTCTACGCCTGCCGCGTCCAGAACATCTGAATTTCAGCTTCGTTTGTGTCCTCGTCGATGCCTTCCGACTGCACGACGAATTTCTCTCGCCGATAAAACGCAATCGCACGCTCGTTTTTCTGATAGACGCTCAGCGTCAAGCGCGGTTTGCGCGACTTTGCATACTCCAGCAGCGCTTTGCCAATGCCCTTGGAACGCGCGGATTTTGCAACAAAAATCCCTTCAATATGACTTTCCGACAGACCGATAAAGCCGTCAATTTGCCGGGTGGCTTCGTTCTCGTGAACGTAGAGTTCCGCCTGCGGGAGTATATCGCGCACCATCTCAAAATGGTCCGTCCAAAAGTCCGCCGGAATAAACGCATGGGCGTCCAGATTGCCGTGCAGCCAGATCTGCATGACCGCGTCCAAATCCCGGCTTTCAAATTTTCGTATCATCTGATTCCTTCCTGTTTGCTGTTTTCCTGCGAATTTTGGGCTTGGTCAGCTCATAGCTCACGTCTAGCAAAAGCTCTATTGTTTCCGTCTGTACACTGCCGTCCAGCGCGGCTGTGATCCAACTGCTCTTGTTCATGTGGTATGCCGGAAAAATGCCAGGTTCACCGTGAAGCGACGAGATCAGAATCGGATCGCATTTGAAGTTGACGATGTCGAGCTGCTCCGTTCCTGCAAGCCCCAGCTTGTCCCGCGGCACTTCCATGACCAACGCAAACCATTTCCGGTTGCCCGCATGACGGAACACAGCCGCCCGCGGCGTGTCTGCCCACGGATAATCCGGTTGTGTAGCGTAGTAGTTCAGAATATAGACTTCTAATTCCTCACGATTCATTGCAGACCTCACAGCGCTTCAAAATGATACCTCGGCTGACCGACGCTCTTTTTGCCGTACTCGATCGCTTCTTTTGGGCAGTAGCAGATGCACGCCATGCAGTGGGTACAGTTCTTGCCCCAAACCGGCTTGCCGTCTTTGAGCGTGACGTTGTTCATCGGACAGCGCTTTGCGCACTGCCTGCAGCCGATGCAGGCGTCAGATACGGTGAGAGCATCCGCATTCACAAAGAATTTGTAGAAAATCAGGTTGACCGGGCCGCTCATGAAGCGGTCGTAGAGGTTGTTCCGCGTCGGCGCGAACGGCTGATTGTGCTGAATCGCCGCAATTGCTCGGTCGATGCTAGGCTCGGCTTTGGCGACGATTTCCCGCGCTTCGTCCGCCTGCGGCGCGGAGAACATCGCAATGTAGTTCTCCGGCATGACGATCTGCGCCGTGCCCATGCAGACAAGCCCCTTTTCCACGCAGAGGTCACGGTTATATTTGTCGGCATTGCCGATCTCGCTGCCGCAGGTCATAACAAAGCACGCCTGCTTTGCGCCATGCAGCTTCGTTTTCAAAAGCCAATCGCGCACGACGCGTGGAATGCGCCACGCATACGTCGGCGTGACGATAATCAGCCGCTCGCCGGTTTCGACGGGTGAAGTGTCAGAAGCCTTAATGCGGTCATTCAAATTCAAAATCTCATCGCCCAGCGCGTCCGCAATGCGCTGGGCCACATATTTGCTGTTTCCAGTCCCCGAAAAGCATAAAATCATATCAAAATCCCCTCGCAATGGTCAATTTCGTGCTGAATGATCTGCGCCGTCCAGCCGGTGAATGTCCGGATGCGCGTCTGGAACTGCTCGTTCTGCCACTGCACCTTGATGGTCTGGTATCGCTTCGTTTTCCGCGTGCCGGTCAGGGACAGGCAGCCCTCCTCCGCGTCATACGGCGCGGATTTTTTAACGATTGCGGGATTGAACATGACCATGTAATCACCATTGTTGTCGAACGCAATAATGCGCTTGTTGACGCCGATCATATTCGCCGCCATGCCCACGCAGCCATCCTTGTGCGCGGTGAGCGTATCCAATAAGTCCTGCGCGATTTCCAGATCGGCTGCCGTCGCGGGTTCCGCCTTTTGGGATAGGAAAAATTCATCTTTGCAGATATCACGGATCATGGAAGAACCTCCGCTGTGTGTTTCTTTTATGGCTATTGTAGCAGAGAAATGGGAAAGGCTCAACTGGTCTTTTGGGGTGCAGATGATAAAAAATTGATAAAACACCGTTCTTTCCTATTGCTTTCTTGCGATTCACATTATAATCTGCTACAATTACAAATATTAGAGATTCAGCTCGAATTACTGCAAAAACTGATTTTGAGAAATCGGCCAGCGAAAAGAGGCAATATGTGCATGAAAAGCTTGCTTGATCGTTTTTCTGAGCAAAAAAAGTCTTACTACCAAATTGACTGTAATGCGGAGAAATTATTTACCTATAATTTTGAAGAGAGTCAGAGCGAATGTTTGGAGTTTTTAAACCGACATTACGAAAAAGGAGAAAAGAAAGCGCTGTTTAACCGTGATTTGACTCCACAATACAATCGACATGGAAAGCACACACATTCTGCGTCACTATACCTGCTTGGAACAACACTGTTACCGATATTTAAAACGAATATCGATAACAGATTGAAGTCATTTGTGCCAAACTATACGTCGTGGTGCGAAGATGAATATGACTTTCAGTACATATGGTTTTTGCCAGCTATGTATCACGATTTTGCAAGCTGCATCGAATTGGGAACCATACGCACAAATGATTCAGAGCAGCACCGCTCCCTGCGTTTTCACCTCGGAAATCACAATATTCAATACTCTCCATACAAGCCCTTCCCCTATAAAGTGGATAATATCCCTTTTCGCTTTTCTCCAGAGCTGATCGAAAACTATTTCTATTACCGCGCTTGCCGCGGTAACTGCGAGCATGGAATACTTGCCGGTTATTTGTTCTTCGATGGATTCGTAAAGAACTTTCTGAAAAATACAAACGGCCGCTTTAACAGTTGCGGAAGCATGAACTGCTACGGGCTGGGCTGGAACATTGGCCATCTCGCATTTGCTGCATATGCGGCAGATGCAATCATTTGCCACAACATATGGCTTGGCGGTAAGACCGAAAAGGAGGAGTATACACAATACGGTCTTACACCTCTCGTGTATACAGAGCACCCCGAAAGCAAGCTCTCTGTTGAAGCATTCCCTTTACAATTCATGCTGTGCTTATTAGACACGATCGAGCCAATCAAACGCTTTGAGGATACGTTTTCCCCGCGGGAAATCTTGCAAGGAATAAAACTGGATTATATAACAAACAACGAGATAGTTATTTCTTGGGATGCTATTATTGCACAGCAAAAAGGATTTAAGCGATGGAAAAAGGGAGTTGTAGACACAAAAAAGTGGATGTGTGTTCGCGTGGCAGATGAAGATGATCATGTCAGGATTACTTTTTATTAAGCACGCTGCTAGGAAATGGCAGAGAGCGTTCTCTGTTTGGGCGGCAAATAGGATGCATAGGAAATAGCCAGGAGGTCACTTTATGGATCTACAACGAGCAAAAGAACTGTTATCCGGCTTGGCGGACGGCGTTGATCCGCTGACGGGCGAGGTCCTGCCGGAGGATCATGTGTGCAACAAAGCAGAAATCATTCGGGCGTTTCACTGTGTTCTGAAATCGCTTCCGGGAAAATCGTCGAAGCCGCAGCCCGAAAATGCGGGCAAACCTTGGAATGATGCAGATGATGCAGTCCTCTGTCAGATGTTCGATGCCGGAGGAAGCAAAAAGGAAATGTGCGCTTACTTTAAACGCTCGGAGGGCAGCTTAGCCGCGCGTCTGGTGCGGTTGGGGAAGATCTCAGACCGGGCAGAATTCAGAAATAAATGATATGAAAAACGACACCGTATCAAAAGAAATACAATATCAAGAACTGATTGCCGATGTCCAGAAGGCATATCTGTCTGAAAGCCGTGAACTCCGATGGTGCGAGGAATGTAAAGAAATCAATCTATGGGCGTACTGGCAAGGGCGCGGACACTTAGATGCGGATATCATGCTGGTCGGTCAGGATTGGGGCTGTCCTAAGACTTTCGTTGAAACCATGAAAAACGTATGCGACATGAACTGTGGAAAAGCGGTAAGCTATATGCGTGGGAATGACAGCATTACAGATAGGAATCTAATTCAGCTATTCCGCACAATTGGCTTTGATATTTTATTTGACGATCCGAAATTGTTCTTTACAAATCTCGTAATGGGCTACAGATTGAAAGGAACGAGCGGCGGTTTCAAAACAGCTTGGGCCAATGCGGATGCGCCGTTCTTTCGCAGATTGGTTGATATCATACATCCGCGTATACTGCTCTGTTTGGGTAAGGATACCTTTCGGTGTACGCTCCGTGCGCTTGGATTGCAGCGGCTACCGGTCATACGAAACTATAATCGATTCATCGAAAGCAGTGAAAACCCTGTTCAAATCCATCTTTGTGATGACGAAACCGCGTTCGTTTTTGCGTTTGCGCACTGCGGCGTTATGGGTACGCTGAACCGCAATCGCGGAACAAATGAAAAAGCATCTCTCAATAAACAGATACAGGATTGGGCAAAAATCGTACCTTTTCTCTGCGTAACCTGAGCGCCCAGCAACTCAAATTCACACTCGCTATAGACAAAGAATACGCCGCCGGCACATTTGCCGGCAGCGTAGTTTCATATTTTCGAGTCGCGGAGCCACTGCTGGAAATCCTCCAGCGTGATGATCTCGCGGTCGCATTTTTTCTTTTCTTCTCGGGCTTTCTCGCTCCACGCATAAAACTGCTCGTCGGTGATGCGGCCGGCCTTGATC
>OKRS01000808.1_pt1 | contig 22683 bp, 16 predicted proteins | sample 1601191 | NCBI WGS metagenome assembly OKRS01 (sample SAMEA3541509, study PRJEB24748) | human gut metagenome | biome: human gut; feature: human-associated habitat; material: faeces | place: China | collected 2012
TGAAAGTCAGGGCTTTGTGATTTTTTAAGAATAAGAGAGTTTTGACACACCCTCATGAAGGACGCTTCCCCAAATACTTCATCGGACGTTCTTCAGGCAGAAGCACCAGTGCGGGAATGGCACGCAAGCAAGCCCTGACACGTGCACGTGTGGACGTGGCAAGCCAGATGAAACTGGAGGTTGCGGCTCTCACGGAAGAGACTGACATGAACACGGAGCTTAGCGCAGGAGAGGTGGAGACCGTAGCAAAGATGGTGGACACCAGCCAGACGATGATTCAGCAGAGCCTCGGACGCACGGAAGTGGTGCTTGACATCATGAGAACAACGGGCGGCAAGACAGAGTCGCAGGTGGCTGTCAGCTACGACGGAAACCTCGCTAAGGAGACGCTCCTGAGCATCTTTGAGAAGGAGGACGCACAGATCAAACAGAAACTTCAGGACCTCCTGAATAAGTAAGCAAGCCTCTGACTATGACAAAAACGGGTAAGCCAAAGGCTAAAAGGTCGCCTGTGGTGGAAGGACTGATACGCAACATGCTGGTGACATTTCTTGCAGTAGCCATCATGGGCTTCTTTGCCATCATCACAGTGAAGGCGGAAATCATGGACCCGATAAGGCGAACCATTGCCGACTTCTCCTTCACGGACATCTATTACCAGATTGAACGTGAGGGGGCGGCTCCTGACACATGCCGATACATCACCATCGTGGACATGACGAAGGTGACGGCCCGCGCTGACATAGCAAAGGTGCTGACCGACATTGAAGCGGCCAAGCCGAAGGTGGTGGGACTGGATTGCGTCTTTGACGTAGAAGGAGACGACATCGAAGGCAACGACGCCATCATACAGGTGGCGGAGAAATACAAGAACATCGTCTTCGCCGAGAAGATGCTCGAATGGGAAAACGACTCGGTAGGCTACACCAAGACCATACACTCCTTCTTCAGAGAGTTTGTGGACATCAAGGAAGGAACCGTCAACATGCCGCGAAAGCTGTATGACAGCATGAAGCGCAAGGCGGCTCTGTCGGAGGTGTGTAACGGCAAGCGCCAGCTCTCGTTCGTCTCGCAGGTGTCTAACCTCTACACAGGCAAGGACATGGTGGGCACAAAGACCGGCGACATCAACATCAACTTCTCATACACCAAGTTCCCCGTGCTTCAGCCTGAGGAGGTGAAGGCTCATCCAGAGCTTATCAACGGACAGATAGTGCTGTTCGGATCGATGTATGAGGATGCCGACGCTCACTGGTCGCCATTGGGAAAGATAGCGGGAGTGGAGCTGCTGGCATACAGCATCCAGACCATCATAGAGCAGACGGACGTCAAGCACGTGCCGTTCATCCCGTTCTGCCTGATCACGTTGCTGATTATCTTCATCGTTCAGGTGCTTCAGTCAAAATATCTTAAGCGGACCGGACTCTCTTCCAATATGTTCACGAAGTATATCATCGGTTCGGTTTGTATAATGAACATCCTGACGTTCCTTTTCACTTCGGTGTTTATCGGAATAAGTTTCCTGGTATTCTGCATGTTCCACATCAGCTTCAATCTGGCTTGGGCGTTGTCAGTAATCGCATTCCTTGGAGTATCACGCAATATGTATACAGCCATTAAGGATTACGTCAGTTCGGTAAAAGACAAATATTCGTTCCTAAAAGGCATAGACTTATGATAAAGATAAAATACCTTTTATTGTGCCTTCTTTGCTTGTTGGCACTTCGTACGGGCGCCCAATCGCTGGTGGCGTATCATGTGGTGGGCAAGGTGACCTACATGGTCAACGGCGAAAGCAAGCCTTTGGTGATGAGTACCAAGGTGAACGGCAGCACGAGAGTGAACATCCCGTACGGCGGAAAAGTGGAGCTTCTGGATGAGAAGAACAAGAAACGCATCATCATCAAGACTCCCGGACAGGGCGTTGTGTCACAGCTGACAACGGCGAAGGGCAACAACGTCATGGACCTCTCGCTCCGATATGTTGCCTACGTGAAGAAGCAGCTCAGCAATACTGGGCTTATCTCGCAGAAGCGCTATTCGGATTTTGCCACGGTAACGCGAGAAATTGATTCGCTGGATACGGAAGCGCAAAAGCCGCAGAATCCGTTTGCATCTCGTTTCGGCAACTTCAAGAACAAGATAGACCAGAAATTCCAGTCGTTCCGCCAGGAATGCAACAAGAAATACACCGACTTCGTGCGTCAGGCATGGGCAAAGATGGGATCAGAACCTCCCGTCGTCAAGCCTGCCGAACCTAACGTAAAGCCGGAGGTGTATGAGGCTCTGAACGCCTTGCTGGACGAGCGACAGGAGAAGAAAGCCACGATTGCCGAACCCGTAGCGCCACCCGTGGAGATAAAGCAGCCCGAACCCGTGGAGCCTGTAAAGCGTGTGCCGCTGAGCGAGGATGAGAAAGAGATATGCGAAATGCCTTTCATCTTCTTCGGAAACGAGATGACGGTGCATCTGGACGAGACGAAGCGAATACAGATTGGCGACATAACGCCAGACCGCATCGCCGACTTGCTGTTGCGTCTGAGCGGCACGGCTTATGACAACCTGCTGTGCGACTGTCTGGAACTGCGAAAGAAGCACAACCTTTGCGACTGGGCTTACCTGCTTATGCTGAAGGAAATTGCTGACCAGTTCTGCGGCACGGACACCAACGAGGCTGTGCTGATGATGGGATACCTCTATTGTCAGTCAGGATATAAGGTAAGATTCGCGTCAGACAACGCTGACCACCTCTACCTGCTCGTAGCTTCCGACTACTTTATGTACGGCAAGCTGTCTTACGAGATTGACGGCGACATATACTATCCCGTTCAGGAAGCCAAGCCGGTGCTCCATATCTGCAAGGCAAAATTCCCCAACGAGAGCAATCTTTCGCTTGGCATTACGAAGGCCATGCAGCTGGACAACACTGAAGCGGAAAGCCGTGTGATCAAGTCAAAAGCCTATCCGGATATGAAGATTGACGTGGCAGTGAACAGAAGTCTCATCGATTTCTACAATACATATCCGTCGGCATATACCAACAACGACAAGATGACGTACTTCCGCGTTTACGCTGATACGCCGATGAATGAGGATGTGAAGAAGCAGATTTACCCTGCGCTCCGATCTTGCCTGCAAGGACTGAGTGAGCATCAGGCAGTCAGCCGTCTGCTCAATCTTGTCCAGACAGGCTTCGAGTATGAGTATGATGAGACGATATGGGGATGTGACCGCGCTTTCTTCGCTGAAGAAACCCTTTATTATCCCTACTGCGACTGCGAAGACCGCTCCATTCTCCTCACCCGTCTCATCAGAGACCTCCTCGGTCTGGACTGTGTGCTCATCTATTATCCGGGCCACCTCGCCTGCGCCGTGAACTTCACGCAGAAGGAAAAGGGAGATTATTATATGTATAACCAAAAAGAATATACAGTGTGCGACCCTACTTACATCAATGCGCCGATAGGTAAGCAGATGCCGGACTTCAAGGACAAGGAAGCTACGGTCGTACCGATAAAATAAGGAAACAGTAAGATATGAATATCAAAAAGACAATAATAGGCGCATTGCTCCTATTTATTGCGGCACCATCTTTTGCCCAACGAACCGAAAACGTACACGGCGTCTACACATATACTGTAGGCGAGGACGAGACGTTCTCCCTCTCGGAGATGCGACACAAGTGCATCGTAGGTGCACAGAACGAGGCAATAAAGGAAAAGTTTAATGAGAACATCAAGGCCAACACCAACATGGTGGATATGGACATCAGCGGTGAAGCCATCAGCCGGTTCGTGGAAGAGATAGAAGCTTACTCGGCAGCGGAATGGCTGGGCGACAGCAAGCCAAGCGTGTTCAAGGCTGATTATGCGGCAGACCGCCTGACCTTCACAGCGGAAGTGTGGGGAGAGGCACGCGAGATAACGCAGCCTTCGGTGGACTTAAGATGGAGCATACTATGCGGAGGCACTACGGACAGCTACCAAAGCAAGAAGTTCAACAACAGAGACCGAATATACATCAAGTTCAAGTCGCCCGTATCAGGCTATCTTGCCATCTACGTTCTCGACTCTTCCAATAAGAAAGCGAGCTGCTGGTTGCCTTACAGAAGCAACACGTCAGGACGCTTCGAGGTTATGGCAGGTCAGGAATACGTGCTCTTCGACAGAGATTTCGACGTGAATGCCACGCCATACAGAATGGTGACCGACAAGCCGTTGGAGCTAAACAACGTGGTGCTGATCTTCTCGCCCAATCCATTCACGAAGTGCAACGACGATGCAGGCGACTTCCGTCACGCCAACTCTGTGGACATTGACGACTTCGAGAAGTGGCTCCGTAAGACAAGAAAACGCGACAACGACATGGTGGTCGACCGTTCGCAGTGGCTGGTCATCACAAATGCCAATGCTAAGAATTAACAATAAAAACAATATTATATGAAAAAAATCAAGACATCTATCATCGCTGCGTCTTTGGCTTTCGCACCATGTGCATACGCCCAGGACGTCATCACGATTCCTAATCTCGACATGGATGAGGACACTACTGAGGTGACGACGGTCAGCGACATCGTGAAAATGCAGCAAAAGGTCATCACTAACAACAACACGGAGAAGCACTACCTGGACATGTGGAAGAGACGTACCTATCTCAACATCGCCACAAACACCACAAGTCTCAAGTCGGACGACGACCAGTACGACTTCTCAAGCGACTGGGGCGTGTCTTTGCAGCTCGGCTATAACCACCGTCTGACCAAGAAGCCTTTATGGGGAATGTGGGCTATTGACGTGCCTTGCCTCGACATCAACGTCAATCACTTCAAGAGCAAGTGTGACGCCGACAACAAATACTGCTATGACAGCTCGGACAAGAACGGCGATTACTACAAGACACCGTGGAACCTGGAGAAGGTGGAGGCTAACATCGGTCTTGGTATCGGTCCCTCTTACACCGTCGCACCTTTCGCGGCATTGCACAATGAGCAGCTCGACTATATCAAGGTGAACGTATACTGGCACATACCGTCGCACCTTTCGCGGCATTGCACAATGAGCAGCTCGACTATATCAAGGTGAACGTATACTGGCACATCGGATTCGGAGGTTCCTTCATCTTCATGTCTAACGACAAGAAAAAGGACCGTAACAATGATGAAGAAAATCAGGACCACGTGAAGATGGCAAGTGCCACCAAGGTGCTGTGGGGTCTCGGAGCATTCAATTCGTTCGGCGTAAATCTCCACTGGAAGATGGTGGGTCTGGGATACGAGTATCGCACCAGCTCTGCCGAATACAAGCACTTCAATACGGAGAACTTTGGCAAGGACAAGACAAAGTTCAAGAGCGGAACAAGCAAGTTCTACATCACTTTCCGCTTCTAATCCCAATCCAACCACAGCAGTAAGCTATATTATTAACAAAGTGGAAAAATATATCTAAAAATATATAAGCTATGAAGAAGTTTATCCTTATGGCCCTGATGACCATCGTTTGTGCAATGAACGCATCGGCACAATACACATCCGGCATCCGCGAGGGCTTTTTGAATAATGAGATAAAGTGGGTGTTTGACGGAAAGACGCTTGCCATCACCAATGTGACGCTCACAAAGGAAGGCAAGGAACACAGATCCGCCATACCAGACTACAACCCCAACAAGCAGGCTCCCTGGGTGAAGATGAAGTTCCCCGTGAGAAGCGTGGCTATCGGTAAGGGCATCACCCGAATCGGATCTTACGCATTTGCTAACTGCAAGGAGCTTTCCGAGGTGGTATTCGCTGGCGTCAGCATGTCTGAAATCGGCTGGGGAGCATTTATGAACTGCTCACGTCTGCGCACCATCTCTCTGCCCCAGACCATAAAGAAGGTGGAGACCATCGCCTTTGCTGGCTGTACTACGCTGCCTTCAGTAAAGATTCCTGACCACTGTGTAATCGAGGATCAGGCTTACGTAAACTGTACCGGCATCAAGATCATCGAGGTAAGCCCGACAGCTGTCGTTGGTCACTACGCCTTTGCCAACGAGGTGAAGGTGAACGGCAAGACACGTCACGCTCTCTACGATGGCGAGATTCATCGTCTGCCTTCTTACATCAATGTAGGCAACGCCAATACCTTCGGTCTTTCAAAGGACGCCGTTGACAGATATCTGGGTGGCAACACCGCTTCTCGTTCGCTCGTCGACTATGACTATCGCACATCAGAGATCGACTCGCTCATCCCGATGTCTTCGGTTATCCGCAACAACACCTATGCTCTCGTAATCGGCAACCAGAACTATCGCTTCGCTCCCGGCGTTCCTTACGCCATCCATGACGCCCGCGTCTTCAGAGAGTATTGCGAGAAGACTCTCGGCATCCCCGTTGAGAACATCCACCTCGTAGAGGACGGAACAAAGGCTATGATCAGCGAGGAGGAGTTCCAGTGGCTTAAGAGCATCAAGAACCGTGAAATGAAGAAGCTCATCGTCTACTATGCCGGTCACGGTGTGCCTGACATCCACGACTCTAACAAGGCTTACTTGTTGCCCACCGACATCCGCGGCTCAAAGCCGTCGAACGGCATCGCCCTCAACGACTTCTATGCAAGCATCGGCGACCTTGACTTCAACCAGACTTCCATCTTCCTCGACGCCTGCTTCAGCGGCATCAACCGTAACAACGAAAGCGTGAACGAGGGATTGCGCGGCACCGAAATCGCTGCCGAGGAGGGAACTCTGAGCAACGGTAAGCTCGTGGTGTTCTCTGCCGCTCAGGGCAACGAGACTGCACAGGGCTGCAAGGAAGAGGGACACGGCCTCTTCACTTACTACCTTATTAAGGAAATCCGTGACAACTACGGACAGATTTCGTTCGGCGAGTTGTCTGACTATATCAAGAACAACGTGAGCCGCAGGGCCATGACAATGAAGCTCCAGAAGCCTCAGACTCCTACCACCAACGTGACGGAGAATCTGACTGACAGCTGGAAGCAGCTGAGATTCTAATCTCTGCACTAAGTCTGATACAAACAAAGGAGGCTATGACGTTCCCGTCATTGCCTCCTTTGTTTGTTTTTTTTCTTACGTTTTTGTTTGACCATCAATAAAATCTCACTATATTTGCGCGTGTGTTTACAGACTAAGCTTATGATAGATTAATGAAATGAAAGGAGTAAGATATGAAAATTAAATATGCAACGATAAGCAAAACGGGCAGACGTAGCAACAATGAGGATACGTTCCGCGTGGTGGATATGCCGCAGCAGGATCGCTTCATGGGCATCGTATGCGACGGAATGGGCGGACATTACTGCGGAGAGGTGGCAAGCGAAACGGTGTGTAACGCCATTACGAAGTATTGGGAGAAATATGCTGCCACCGTCGACTGCACCACAAAGGTGGGGCTGGCTTGTAAGAAAGCAAGCGTTGCCATCGACAGCAAGTCGGACCAGTTAGGACATGCGCAGATTGGCACGACGATGGTGATGGCAAGCATTGAGAAGGACAATGTGACCATAGCCCATGTGGGCGACAGCCGCTGTTATCTGCTAAGACCGGGCGACGGACTGCTTTATCAGACACAGGACCACATCAGACTTGACTTCGGTTGGGAGGTAATAGCCAAATGCTTCTTCTCCTATCGCTCCGACGTGGCTGTCCCGGACGTCAGACAGTTCAGTCTGCAAGCAGGCGACCGTCTGCTGCTCTGCTCCGACGGACTGCACAAGAGCATGAAGGACGAAACCCTACTGACGCTTATGGCTGAAGACAAACCCTTGGAAGAAATAATAAACGAATACGACAAAATCTGCGAAACACGCGGAGATGACAACTATACGGCTATACTTATAGAGGTGGAATAAACAGGACATGATAACCAGATGCTATCTTGAAATAACCAATGTATGCAACCTCGATTGTGTATTTTGTCCTAAGACCGATAGGACGAAGCATACGCTGACTTTGGAGGAGTTTGATGTGTTGACCTCGCGACTTAAGGGTGAGGTACGCTTCCTCTATTTTCATCTTATGGGCGAGCCTTTCCTCCATCCCCAGCTGCCGCAGTTCGTGCGGATGGCGCGTGAGAAGGGCTTCACGCCAGTGCTTACCACCAACGGCACGCTGCTCTCCCGTCGCACCGATATGCTGGAGGAGCTGCCGCACAAGGTGCAGATTTCGCTCCATTCGCATGAGGGCAACGGCAAGGCTGACCTCAGAGAATATATCGGCGAGGTGATGACGTTCGCCATGGAGGCTGCCCGCCGTGGATGCATCATAGTGCTGCGCCTTTGGAACGAGGGCGGACATAACAGCCAGAACCAGACCATTCTGGATCTTATTGCCGAACATCAGCCGCGCCCCTGGATGGAGAGACACGACGGATGGAAACTCGCGGACAATCTGTTCCTTGAGAACGACAATATGTTTGAGTGGCCCGACCTGCAGCATGAGGTGTATGACGAGGAGGAAATGTTCTGCTATGCGCTGCGCAATCAGATCGGAGTCCTCGTCGACGGAACAGTCGTGCCCTGTTGCCTGGACCACAACGGCGACATGCCCTTGGGCAATCTGTACGAGCAAAGCCTTGAGCAAATCCTCGCTTCGCCTCGAGCCCGCGCCCTTTATGAAGGCTTCACCCGTCATGCCGCCGTCGAACCGTTATGCCAGCGCTGCGGCTATTCCGCCGTATCGAAGAGGTTCAGGAAAAATTCCTAACTCCTAACTCTCTCCGTGTCTCGCTTTGACTTGGATTTCACCACAAGCCAGACTCCAGAGAACACCAATACTACGGCTATTGCCTGCGTCACCTTGAAGACAGCCAAGCCTATGGCTACGCTTACGCTGACCGCCACGATGGGCTGCACGTAGTTGTAGACGCTTACCACGGTCGGGCGCAGCGTTTTTTGTCCGATGATTACGCAGATGTAGCTAAGGTAAGTGCCGAAGAACACCACGAAGCCTGTCTCCCACCATGTGCTCATAGGAACGTTGGGGAAGTCGATGTCCGTGATATGACCAATCGTGAAGGGCCATATCAGCAGCGTAGCCCACGTGAACATCCATTTGTTGACGGTGAAGAGCGAGTATTTCTGCGCCAAGGGTTTGAATAGGGCAAGGTAGAGAGCCCACGAAAACTGTGCCGACATGCAGAGCAGATCGCCCCAGATGTTGCCCACTTTGGCGTTGCCCGACGTGGCGCTTGTCAATATTATTATCACCGCACCCGCACATCCGAGCAGCACGCCACCGGCTTTTTTCAGCGTGATAGGCTCCTTGAGGATGAAGAAGGACAGTATCATGGCGAAGATTGGCATTGACGTGGTCATGATGCTGGAGTTGCTTGGCGACGTCATGTTGAGGCCGATGGTGTAGCAACACTGGTTGAAGACCAGGGCGAAGAGTCCGCCGATGCCCAACATCAGTATGTCCTTTACGGGCACATGCTCTTTCTTCGTAAACAGGGATGTCAGCCAGAACAGGATGGCTCCGCCGAGAACGCGGAAGCTGACCAGGTGGAATCCGTCGATGCCGTGTAGCATGGCGTCCTTTCCGATTGGCGCCATAAGCCCCCAAAAGGTGCCGGCGCAAAGCATACAAAGGTGTGCGATAAGGGGCTGTTTCTTGTTATCCATAAAGTGTTTTTATTGTTTGATGTATCTCGTTTTGGAATGTGCAAAATTAATAATAAATAAAGAAATACGCAAAAAACACTTAATTAAACAAATTGTGCGCTTTTTTAGTATTTCTTTTATGCTTTTGTTGTTGATTTGTATGAAAATACGTATTTTTGCAAATTATCTATGCGCTTTCAACAAATAACAACATTATTATAACTTAAAGATCAATTTCATGAAGCATTTATTAACTTTTAGTAAGACGATGGCGGTATGGCTGGCCCTGCTGCTGACAGGTCTTTTCATGTTGCCGTCAAAGGTAGCGGCGCAGATCAGTTTTCGTGATGATTTTGACTATCCTGAAGGCAATCTTCATGGCCAGGGAGGATGGGTGCATTATGGCACAAATGCTGCCGACCCCATTCAGGTGGTGGGCACTGCCCTCACTTATCCCGGCTATTATGAGAAGGCGGACGGTAAGAGCGTTCGCCTCGGTGCCACAAAGAGTGGTGAGGACCTGCATGTGCGTTTCACCGACAACGATGAAGGAATAAAGGCGGGCAACGTCTATTTCTCTGCACTTATCAATGTGGAGGCAAGCCCCTCGGCCAATGTGTATGCCTTGGCGCTTGTACCGCGCAACAAGAAGTCGGTCGTCGCGGAGGGTATGACTTCCACCGAATTGGGCCGCTTATACTTCGCTCCCGCAGACAATGCTGACGAGGTGAAGATTGGCGTGGAGCGTGGCGCTTCCAAGCCCGTGTTTGCCGCCGAGCCGCTGAAGCTCGGTCAGACTTACCTTGTGGTGATGCGTTACGAGATAAACGCTGTGGACCAAGGTATGGACAACGTATATCTTTATGTCAATCCTGCCAGCCTCAAGACCGAGCCAGAGACACCGAGCGCTGTCATCGACGGCGTGAACCATACCGGTAGCGGCGTGAAGAGCTACGGCTTGCAGGGACTGGAACTGCGTCAGGGCACCAACGCCTCCACGACGGCGCCCGTGATGAACGTGGCTTCCGTACGTGTGAGCGACTCTTATGCGGGTCTTTTCGGCAGTCAGGGTGAAGACACCAAGCCCGTGCTGAAGGTATCGAAGAAGAACATGGTATTGGGCCAGGTATATACTGGTGACGAATATAGCGAGGACATCATCGTTACGGGAGAGAACCTTAAGGGCGACATCACCGTAGAGTCGTCGTCTCCTGCCGTGACCGTCACACCTGACGTGCTCTCCAAGGACGACGTGATGAGCGGCGACGGAGCCAGGCTCAACGTACACGTGGTATATACTGAAGGTGAGCAGAACGCCACGCTGACGCTCAAGGGCGAGGGCGTGGACGACATCGTGATAAACCTCTCGTGGGAGGCATACTCGCCTAACAACATTTCCACCATCAAGCAGCTCTATAGCGAGAACGACGGCCTCACTTACCGCTATTCGGGTGAGGCTACGGTTACGTATGTGGACAAGGGTGCAAGTCATCCCACATATTACTTGCAGGACGAAACAGGAGGCATCTTCTTGGTGGACGAGTTTGACGTGCTGCCTGCCGACCTTAACGTAGAGGCTGGCGACCGCATCACAGGCTTCATCTTCGGCTTGCAGAAGTCGTTCGGCACACTCAGCGCCGTGGCTTACAACAAAAACCTGGGTAAGGTGCTTTCAAAGGGCAACACCGTGGAGCCTGTGGAGGCTACATTGGCAGAGATGAAGGCTGCGCCTGAGAACTACATACAGAAGGTGGTGAAGGTGACGGGCGTCAAGTTTAAGGACGTGGCAGAGGACGCTGTCTTTGCTGAAGGCATGAAGCAGCCCGTCGTAACTGACGGCAATGATGAGGCAAAGGTGCGCATCTTCAAGAACACAACGCTCATCGGCAAGACCGTTCCTACGGACGACGTGGAACTGACCGGCATCCTTACCTCCGCTTCCGCCACACAGCTTATCATCGCTCCGCGTGGCGCAGAGGACATGACCGTCATGGGGCCGCAGGGACCTGCCTCGTTTGAAGTGACGCCGACAACCGTTGAGATGGTGGCTGGCTTCGTGGGCAAGACCGTAGAGGCTGCCAAGATACACGTATCTGCCAAGAATATGCCTGCTCCCATCATGCTGGAGCTGACCGGTGCGGGAAGCAATCAGTTTGAGCTTTCCACAACGAGCATCGCAAAGGGTTCGAGTGAGACTGACATCATCGTCTCTTACACTCCCACCAACGTGGCTAAGCATAAGGCTTATCTCTCCATCGACTGCCCGTCTCTGCCCGAACTCTCGAAGAGCATCGTCATAAACGCCTACGCCATTGACGAACAGAATCCGCCTACAGCTACATTCAATCCTACAGCATTGGAGCCGTTCACGGCAAAGGTGGACGAAACACATGAGCAGACTCTTGAGATAACCACATCCGGTCTGCCCGACTTCGGTAAGATTGCGCTTCAGAGTCCCGGTGCGTTCCGCGTGAACAACACCATGCTGATGAAGGCTTCGAAGAATGTCGTGAAGGTGACATTCGCTCCGACTGCAGCCGGAACATACACCAACGCTCTCATCATCTCAGCTCTCGGCATGGAAGACATCGTGCTGCCCATCGAGGGTGTGGCAACGGAAGGCTCGCAGACCGATCCTGAAACGGAGGGCGACGAGTTTGTGCTCAGCACAGCTTCTCCCGTGACGCTTCTCAACGAGACATTCGACAACGTATCAGAACGCAACACTCCGCTGCACATCACGGCTTGGACCAACAGCGCCTTGACAGGCAAGCGTGCTTGGTGGGGCTATACGTTCCCCGAGGAGGACGAGTCAGCAGGTGAGTGTGTGGCTAAGGCCACAGCTTACGACTCGAAGGTGGCAGACGGCGACGAGACTCCGATGCAGACAATGCTCGTAACACCGGCTCTCGACTTCAAGAACGCCACATCCAAGATGTTCACCTTCCGTGTTCGCGGTGACTATCTGCAGGACAACCAGACGGACAAGATGGAGCTGTGCTATATAGACATGGAGGACGGCAAACCTTACGTTCAGCCCATCGAAATGAATATGCCTTGCACGAAGGACGAGAGCGGCGAGTGGTATGAGTATCATCTCGACCTCCGCGATTACGATCTTCCTGACGTGATGTTCATGGGCTTCCGCTTCACAGGAACACGTGGCAAGCTCAACTCTGCCACATATTACATCGACGATGTGACCTACGGTCGCACCGACATCCCCGTCATCCGCACCAGCACATCGCTGCTTGCTTACAACGCAGTGGTGGACAAGGATGCAGTTTCTGACGTGATTAGCGTAACGACAGAGAACCTTGCCGAGCCGGTGAAGCTGAAGCTTGGCGGTCCGAACAGATCGAAGTTCAAGCTCTCTACTACAGAGCTCGGCACAGACGGCGGCTCGTTCACCGTCTCGTTCCATTCTTCTGACGAAGGCGTCCACGAGGCTTACGTCCGCCTCACATCGCGTGGCGCCGCCGACAAGTACGTGGCTCTCGCCGTACACAACACCGTGGCAACCGGCATTGACGCCATCCCGTCAGCCCCCGCCCGCATCGTAGTCTGCGACCTCGCCGGCCGTGTAGTGGCTGACAAGGCAGAAGCCACCCCAGCCGAAGCCGTCAGCGGACTCGCCCCCGGCGTATACGTAATAAAGATGATAACAGCCGACAGTATCAGCACATATAAGGTGCAGATTAAGTAAGGCTGGGCTTTTATGAGGGTGTGCATAGAAACATAGTATGCACACCCTCATTTCTTCATGTCCCATGCAAATATCGCACGGACGGTAATAATCCGTTACAAAATAAAAATCGCTTTTAGAGATTTCTGAAGCGGTTTTTATGGTGTTTTGCAACGCTGTTGCCCCCATGATATACAAGAAAAGCCTCTTTTCCGCTCCAACAGAGCCACTGTTGGTGTGGAAGAGAGGCTCTTTTGTATGGCAAAAGAGGCGGTATAGGGGTGTAAAAGTGGCTCTATAGCAACCCTAAGATGCTTGTTTGGCTTCGTCATCCATTGCACACTTTTCCTCTTAGCAGCATAATCTGCTGTTTATCAGTACACTGTCGCTGCACGCTCAAAACTCGCGAATTTCGCACCAATGAATTCTTTGTGCGCTGAACGAGGAGTATTGAGCATTAGAAATGCAAATATTGTGTCGGACGGCGTGCCGTCCGAATTAGGAGTTTTGAATTGATAGGACGTATTCAGCCAACTCAAAATTGAATAATTCATAATCGCAGACGAAGCCGAGAGCAATTTAAAACTCCTAATTCTTAATTCAAAATTCGGACGGTATGCTGTCCGAATAGGCAGGGCTTTAACAAAAACCTTTCTCCACAATCCGCTTATGGGCGCAAATCCTATCGGATTTAAATAAAAGGCTTTACATTAGGTCTTACGAGAACCAGTTCTCGGCAGTAGTAACGTCCGGCGCACGCAACAAGTATCTGTTCGTGTATTTCACCGGCAACGATCCTCATCAGGAGCAGATATCGTATGCTGTCAGCGATGACGGATTCAATTATACTCCGCTGAACGGCGGCAAGCCGGTGGTGGCGTCTGACAGCATCGCTCGTACGGGATGCGTACGCGACCCGCACATCCTCCGCACGAAGAACGGAGAGTATCTCATGGTGGTGACAGATATGCGGTCTTCACTGGGTTGGGCAAGCAATCGTGGCATCGTGCTCCTAAAGTCGCGCGACCTCATTCATTGGCAGCACCATACCGTACACTTCCCTGAGAAGTATGCGGGCAAGAATTTTGCCAACGTCACACGTGTCTGGGCGCCGCAGACCATTTACGACGAGAAGGCTGGCAAGTATATGGTCTACTTCTCGCTCCTCACCAACGACGGCACCATTCCTTACGACCGCGTATATTGGGCTTACGCCAATGCAGACTTCTCCGACCTGGAGGGCGAACCGCAGGTGCTCTTCGACTTCCATGCTCCTGCCATCGACACAGACATCGTGCTGGACAAGGATGGCGAGTATCACCTCTTCTTCAAGACGGAGCAGGAGGGAGCCCACAAGGGCATCCGCCAGTATGTCTTCCGCGACCTTCACGACACGGCTTCATGGACGCTGCTCGACGGTCTCTGCGAGCAGACGAAGGATAATGTGGAGGGAGCCGGCGTGTTTCCGCTCATCGGTGGCGGCTGGTGCCTGATGTACGACTGCTATATGTCTGGTCATTACCAGTTTACGCGTTCCGAAGACCTCCGCACCTTCCGCTGGGTGGCAGACACAAAGACCACCGGAGCCTTCACGCCCCGTCACGGCACCGTCATCCAGATAACGCCGAAAGAGCTGAAAAGGCTGAAGAAAGCGTTTAGGTAAATTGCAGTTTGGCGGTTAGATTCTCCCTCAAACAACAGCTGCCGTAACAAGAGGATGTGTCAAAACTCAATCAGCGCGGGCTGAACCAACGGTCACCGGCGCGAAGCGGAAAGGTAAGGCCCAATAATCACATAGCCCAGGGCAACGCCCTGTGGCTTAGAGGCATATAAACGCTCTTTGTGTGATATTTACATGACGGACACGAAGGCATGTTCTATAGACATTGGTAAGGTTTTATCCCATTTCTTTGCTTCTCTGACTTTTTATTTGTAACTTCACGGCAAAATAAAGCATGTAGGATTATGGCAAGACTTGTAAATTTTTATCCCGTTGGTATTCAGACCTTCGAGAATATTCGCGAAGGCAATTATCTCTATGTAGATAAGACCAAGTATGTCATTGACTTCAGGCAGAAGAAGATGAAGTATATTTTTCTGAGTCGTCCCAGACGATTCGGCAAGTCTCTTTTTGCCTCCACACTTCATGCTTACTTTGCCGGAAAGAAAGAACTCTTCGAGGGTTTGGCTATAGCCGATTATGAGAAAGAATGGGTGAAGTATCCTGTGCTCCATTTCGATATGAGCGGAGCAAAGCATATGGATAAGTATCATCTGGAAAGATATCTTTCTGACGTGCTTGACGACCAGGAGGCTGTGTTCGGATATAAGAGCGAAAAGGTGGACCCGAACATTCGTTTGAAGGATCTTGTGAAGAAAGCCAATGAGCAGACAGGGCAGAAGGTGGTCATCATCATTGATGAGTATGATGCTCCGTTGCTGGATGTGGTGCATGAGAAAGAAAACTTACAGCCACTTCGCCAGATGATGCAGAACTTCTTTAGCCCGGTGAAATTGCTCGATCCATATCTGGAGTTTGTCTTTATAACAGGCATAACCAAGTTCTCACAACTCAGCATCTTCAGCGAACTGAACAACCTTGACAACATCAGCATGTACGACCAGTATTCTGCCATCTGTGGCATCAGCCTTACAGAGCTGACCACAACGATGCGTCCTGATGTGGAGGCTCTTGGCGAGTCTCTTGGTATGACATACGAGCAGTGTGTGGAAGAGTTGCGCAGATATTATGACGGTTATCATTTCAGCGAACATTCTGAGGATGTCTTCAATCCGTTCAGCCTGATAAAGGCATTGAACAATCAGAAGATAGCTCCTTACTGGTTCGGTTCTGGCACTCCAAGCTATCTGGTAAAGGCTCTTCAGAAATATCATGTGGGTGTGATGGATATTGAGAAAGACAGCTGTGACGTGGACGACTTCGACGTTTCGCCTGAGCAGATGACTTCTGCACTTCCCTTATTGTATCAGAGCGGTTATCTGACCATAAAGAAGTTTAATCCCATTCTCCATCGCTACACCTTAGGATATCCAAATAAGGAGGTGAAGATTGGGATGCTGAAGAGTCTTGCGCCTAACTATCTGTCGCCCATATCGTACGATAACAGTAGCGTAGTTGGAGATTTCTTGGAGAAGCTTTATGATGGTGATATGGAAGGAGCGATGCTAAGGTTGCAGGCTTATCTTGCCAGCATATCCAACCGTCTGAGCAATAAGAACGAGCGCGACTTCCAGACCGTCTTCTATCTGATATTCAATCTGATGGGTGCTTATATGCGTGTGGAGGAAGACAGCGCTGTAGGAAGAGCTGACGCCGTACTGTATATGCCCGATGCCGTGTATGTGTTCGAACTGAAATATGACGGTTCGGCAGAGGATGCCCTAAGACAAATAGACGATAAGGGCTATCTCATCCCTTATTCAGCTGAAGGCAAGCGTCTGGTGAAGGTTGGAGTGAATTATGACAGCAAGCGCCGGACCATAGGAGAATGGAAGATTGCGGAGGCTTGACAGGGAGGCTGTGCACAAATAAAAGGCTTTACGTTAGGTTGTCGAGAACTGGTTCTCGTAAGACCTAATGTAAAGCCTTTTTATTTAAATCCGATTTTTATTATTCACATACGATGCTTCCGCCCATTGGCTGCATCGTTATCTTCATCTTTCCGTCCTTGCCTACCTTTGTCTTCTTTACTGCAGACTTGGGCCAGAAGCTCTTCTTGTCGGCGGTCTCGTAATAGTATGACACTTCGGAGCCGGCGAGCATCGGCAATGAGAGGTTGAGGGAGAGGGGCTTGTCGGTGCCGTTGAGGGCAGCCACGTACCACTTGTCGGCGTGACGGCGTGCCAGAACGACGTACTTGCCGGGATAGCCGTCGATGAAGCGGGTCTCGTCCCACTGCGTCGGAACGTCACGGAGGAAGCTTATCTCGTGCTGAGGCAGTTCTGAAAGGTTGTTCGGATACATGGCGATGCACTGGATGCTTGCCTGATTGACGATGGCGGCTGCCATCTCGAATACGTCTGACGTGTAACGGCGGTGACGGCTCTTGTTGTCGCGCGACATGTAGCGGTTCATTATCGTACCTCCCCAGTCCATTGCTGCTACGGTGTTGCGGCAGAACGGGTGCATGGTCAGCTCGAAGCCTTCCTGCTTGGCGTGATGCTCCTGGAAGAATGTGTTCTCAGACGCAAGCACAGCCTCGCTCGACACGTAGTTGGGGAACATGCGCTCCCAGCCTCTCGGCAGCGTACAGCCGTGGAAAATCACCTGGATGCCGTAGTCGTTGGCGTCGCTGAGGATGTCCTCGTAAAGCTGCATGACGTGCTGCTTGTCGCCTCCGAAGAAGTCCACTTTGATGCCCTTAACGCCGATAGACTTCATCCACTTCATCTCCTTCTTGCGTGCGATGACCGTGTTCATGCAGTTGCGCGGAGTCTGCGGAGCCTCGTTGGCTGTTCCGTTGCTGTTATACCAAAGCATGCAAAATTACATAGAATATACCTTTCGTATAGGGACAAATAGTGATATAATGGGTAGATGTTGTTATTATTACACTTATTTCACGATTTATCCCCTTTTTTCTCTCAAATAGTCCACCCTTACGAGGGGTATTTTCTGTAATTTTGCCGCATAATAAATAATAACAAAGCGGTAAACCTACTAATTAAACCTATTTCAAAGCAATGCAAAAAGTAACGAAACTTCTTTTGTTTTTGCTCATGCTGCCCTTGGCTTTCGCCTCGGCAGCAAGCAATAAAAAGGTAAGCGAGAAGCGCATGGCGGCTTACCTTATGGTGTTCCATCGTGACGACACGCACAGCCTTTATATGGCATTGAGTCGTGATGGATACCATTTCACGGCTCTCAACAATGCCCGTCCCGTCATCAGCGGCGACACCATTGCCGAGCAGCGTGGCGTCCGCGACCCCCATATCTATCGCGGACCCGACGGCGCATTCTATCTTGTAGCCACCGATCTTCACATCTACGCCCAGCGGGAGGGCAAGCGTGAGACTGAATGGGAGCGCGACGGCGAGGCATACGGTTGGGGAAACAACCGTGGACTGGTGCTGATGAAGTCGAGTGACCTCATTCATTGGACCCACACCGTGGTCAATATCAACGAGATGTCGCCCGAATTGGCAGACATCGGTTGCGCCTGGGCACCCGAAACCATCTACGACGAGAAGACCGGACGACTGATGATCTACTTCACGATGCGCCACAAGAACGGCCCCAACAAGCTCTATTACGTCTATGCCAACAACGACTTCAATCGCATAGAGACCACTCCTAAACTCCTTTTTGAATATCCAGACACCAAGATTACTGCCATTGACGGCGACATCTGCTACGCACAGGGCAAGTATCATCTCTTCTATGTGGCGCACGACGGCACGCCCGGTATCAAGCAAGCCACATCTGAAAGCATCAACAGCGGCTGGCAATACCTGCCCGCTTGGTGCGATCCTGAGCCTACGGCATGCGAAGCTCCGACCGTATGGAAGCGCATCGGCGAGGAGAAGTGGGTGCTCATGTACGACCATTACGGACAGGAGATTCACAACTTCGGCTTCGTAGAGACCTCGGACTTCAAGACTTTCCGTCCGCTCGGCCACTTCAATGAAGGCACAATGTTTGCAACCAACTTTGACCAGCCCAAGCACGGAGCCGTGGTGCACATAACTGAGAAGGAGGCGAAGAGACTTTTGAATTATGACTTTTGAATTATGAATTGTCGGCTTTCGCCGATGTTGAATTATTCAATGTTGAGTTTTAAAATTTGAAAAATAAAAACAAAAGATATATGAAGAATATTTTTATTTCCGTTCTTCTCACGCTCGCTCTCTGCCCTTCGCAGATGAAGGCGCAGCAGAACCCCATTCTCCCCGGCTTTCATGCCGACCCGGAGATAACGTACAGCAATCAGACACACCGCTATTATATCTATTCCACCACCGACGGCACACCCAGTTGGGGCGGTTACACTTACCAGTGCTTCTCGTCTGCCGACCTCAAAGAGTGGCGTGACGAGGGCGAGGTGCTCAATGCCAAGAACGGTCAGATAGCCTGGGCGGACGGCAATCTGTGGGCGCCAGCCGTACAGGAAGTGAAGGTGGGCAAGGGAAAATACAAGTATTATCTCTATTACAGTGTCAATCCCAAGGCTGGCGGCGGCAAGCAGATAGGCGTGGCAGTCAGCGACAGTCCCACAGGTCCGTTCGTTGATCACGGCAAGTCGATTGTCTCAAAGGCTCCAGAAGGTTGCCAGGGACAGCAGATTGACGTGGACGTATTCATCGACCCGCGCTCGAAGAAGCCCTATCTGTATTGGGGCAACGGCTATATGGCTGGCGCCGAACTCCAGAAGGACATGACCACCATCAAGCCGCAGACGCTGAAGGTGCTCACTCCCGAGGGCGGCACGCTGCAGGACTATGCCTATCGCGAGGCACCGTACGTGTTTTATCGTAACGGCATCTATTACTTTATGTGGTCCGTTGACGACACAGGCTCTGCCAATTACCATGTGGCTTACGGCACATCCAAGTCGCCGCTCGGTCCCATCACCGTGGCAAAGGAGCCTATTGTCATCCAGCAGGATCCTGCGCACGCCATCTACGGCACGGCTCACAACTCCGTGATAAACATTCCTGGCACGGACGAATGGTATATTGTCTATCATCGCATCAACAAATACTTCATCAAGGCTGACGAGCAGCCCGGCGTTCACCGCGAGGTCTGCATAGACCGCATGGAGTTTAACGCCGACGGAACCATCAAGCCCGTTACTCCGACCAACGCCGTGACCAACAAGGACGATTCCATCGACCTCATCACCGACGGCAATCCGCTCTTCCGCCATGTCCACACAGCCGATGCAGCAGCCTACGTGGAGGGCGACACGCTTTGGCTCTTTGCAGGACATGACGAGGACGACGCTCCGAACAACGAGTATAAGATGAAGGACTGGCTGACCTTCTCCACCACCGACCTCAAGCATTGGCATCAGCATCCCGTGGGTCTGGACATCTCTGCTTTCAAGTGGGCGGACAGCAAGCAGGCTTTCGCCGGACACGTGGCAAAGCGTAACGGCAAGTATTACTGGTACGTATCCACCAACTGGTGTGGCATCGGCGTGGCAGTGAGCGACAACATCATGGGACCGTGGCGTCCGATGGGACTCATCGACGGAGTCTCTGGCAACAGCAACACCACGCACCCGTCCATCGTGAAGTTCAAGGACCAGTGGCTCTACTTCACGCATGACGGTTCGCTGCACGACGGTCACTCATACAAGCGCAGCGTCGTGATGAAGAAGCTGGAGTATAACGCCGACGGTACAATAAAGCCCATAGACAGCACGCCAAGCATTGTTAGAAAATAAAAAAATAAATACTAAATAATGAAGAATTTTATTCTTTCTGCAGCATTACTGGTGGCTACATCAGCATCGATGTCAGCCAAGAGCAATGCTCCTAAGGTGATGGCAAACGGCTATCTCTATACGCAGGTGCCGTTCACAAGTGTGAAGATGGCGCAGAACTCGTTCTGGGGCGCACGTCTCAAGGCTGCCCGCGAGGTGACCGTGCCCCTTGCTTTCTCGAAGTGTGAGAGCGAACACCGCTATAAGAACTTCGACATGGCTGCTTACACGCTCAAGCATCCGGGCCATGCAGGACTGCAGACACCGGAATGGGACGTGGCTAAGTTTATGGGATTCTCGTTTGACGACACCGACGTGTATAAGACCATCGAGGGTGCCAGCTACATTCTTCAGACTTATCCCGACAAGAAGCTCAAGGCTTACATTGACAGCGTGCTCAACGTCGTTGGAGCTGCGCAGGAGCCGGACGGCTATCTCTACACCGCTCGCACCATCAATCCCGAGCATCCACACGCATGGTCGGGTAAGAAGCGTTGGGAGAAAGAGGAAGACTTAAGCCACGAGCTTTACAATCTCGGTCACATGGTGGACGCTGCCTGCGCACATTATCAGGCTACGGGCAGCCACAAGTTCCTCGACATCGCCCGCCGTTATGCCGACTGCGTATGCCGTGAGGTCGGATCAGAATCCGGTCAGGCAACCGTTGTGCCTGGCCATCAGATAGCAGAGATGGCACTCGCACGCCTCTACACACTCACCGGTGAGAAGCGTTATCTGGACGAGGCAAAGTATCTGCTCGACTTCCGTGGCAAGACACACATCCGTCAGGAATACTCGCAGAGCCACAAACCCATCCTTGATCAGGACGAGGCTGTGGGTCATGCCGTCCGTGCAGGATATATGTATGCTGGCATTGCCGACATCGCTGCCCTTACACAGGACTCGACTTACATCAAGGTGATTGACCGCATCTGGCAGAACATCATCGGCAAGAAGGTTTATCTGACCGGTGGAGTGGGGGCACGCCATGAGGGTGAGGCGTTCGGCAAGAACTATGAGCTTCCCAACATGACCGCCTATAACGAGACCTGCGCTGCCATCTCCATGGTTTATCTGTATGAGCGCATGTTCCTCCTCCACGGCGAGAGCAAGTATATCGACTGTCTGGAGCGTACGCTGTATAATGGTGTAATCTCGGGAATGAGCATGGACGGAGGCCGCTTCTTCTATCCTAATCCGCTTTCGAGCGACGGCAAGTATGCCTTCAACGCCGACAACAACACCACGCGCCAGCCTTGGTTTGGTTGCGCCTGCTGCCCCAGCAATCTCAGCCGCTTCATCCCATCAGTACCGGGCTATCTGTACGGCGTGAAGGACAACAACATATACGTGAACCTTTTCGCTGCCAACACCTCCACCATTCAGGTGGGCGGCAAGGACGTGGTGCTGGAAGAGACCACGCAGTATCCTTGGGATGGCGACATTCAGATTCGCGTGGTGAAGTCTGCTGCAAAGAACGCCAACATGCTGGTGCGCATCCCGGGATGGGTGCAGAACCAGGTATTGCCGAGCGACCTTTATAAGTACAGCGACCAAGAGCGTCCCGCTTACACCGTAATGGTTAACGGCAAGAAGGTGGAGGCTGACCTTGCCGCCAACAAGGGTTACCTGCCGGTGAAGAACATCAGGAAGGGTGACGTCGTCCGCATCCACTTCGACATGCCCGTCCGCACCGTTGTTGCCAATCAGAACGTAAAGGACGACGAGGGACGCGTAGCCGTTGAGCGCGGTCCGATAGTCTACTGTGCTGAGGCTGCCGACAATCAGGGCGAGCCGGTTCTTCGTGCCGTTATGAACAAGCAGCCGAAGTTCACAGTAGTAAATGACTATAAGGTGGAGAACACCGAGACAGCCGGTGCCCCCTCATTCGCTGTAAAGGCCATCACCACAGATGCGCAGATGCTTGAGGAGAACGCTGACGGCGTGACTGTGA
>OKRS01000821.1_pt1 | contig 22466 bp, 18 predicted proteins | sample 1601191 | NCBI WGS metagenome assembly OKRS01 (sample SAMEA3541509, study PRJEB24748) | human gut metagenome | biome: human gut; feature: human-associated habitat; material: faeces | place: China | collected 2012
CTTTAAGCTAAGTTGCCATCTCCTGGCATAGCATCACATGGCTGGATAGAAGGTCTGTCCGGATTCTCAGGCTGATCAGAACCGTCAGGTTGTTCCGTTTCGGTCACACCAGGCTGCGGTGCTGGCAAGTCTTCAGGCTCAGCGGCAAAGCAGGGGACAGCCAGTAGACTGGTGGCCAGAACAATAGAGGTAATCAGGGTAAAGATACGTTTCATCATTTGTTTTTCCTTTCGTTTTATGTTGTTTTCTTGTTGGCAAAAGGATACCACTACAAGGCCATACAGACCATATCGTGCTGTGTTGCTTTTTTCTAACACAAAACGACGGGTTATACTGAGAATGAGGTCAGATGCTTTCCAATCGGCTTGTGATGCAGCAAGTACTAAAAATAAGAGAATGGCCACCCAAACCAATGCCGTCAAGTCGTTGTCGGATGAAGTGGTTTTTAGTTTGTCCGGGAGTAAGTGCACGGTTTCTGCACGGTTTTTGCACGGTTTCAAAACGTGCAAAGGGTGCAAATCGTTGCAAAATCGGACAAAGGGTGCAGAAACTCGAAACTCAAAATCTGCGATACTTCGTAAAGAATTAACGATAAAACGTAACTTCCAAAAATTGAGGGAATCGCCCGGCGTGCGCTACGAATCAGTAGGCCGGGGGTTCGAGTCCCTTCCATCGCACCGAATAATGAAAATCCGAACCTTTTCTCAATAGGAGAAGGGTTCGGATTTTTTGTTTCTTCGGAAAGCAAAATGCCGCGGTTGCGCAGCAATGAAAGCCCCAGTGGGGCTTTTGAGCGACCGAACGGTCTTGCGTTAGCAAGATGGAGGGGCCTCCGCCCCGACAAGTGACCATAAAAGAAAAATACCGCCCACGCAGCGCAGCGATGGATTTTGTCGGGTGAAGTAAGCGGCAAAATGAATCGGGTGTGTTGCGGGGCGGTAAATTCTTTCGTGGACTTTTCCTCACGGAAGTGGTGGGTCTCACGGTGATAACCAACCACTTTCTGTGCCTGTGTTCAAAATGAACACGACCACATTTTGTGGATGGCTTCAAACCAATCCACAAAGACGGTGGGATTTACAAGAAAAATACCACTGTATGTGAAATTCGTCAATAGGGTTTTGGAAAATCCCTATTCTCACACTCATCCACCCTATCATGTGGGAAACCACGGACATGATCTTGTGATCATGAGTTCTCCCAAAATGCTGACCCCAAATGAATACGATGTGTTTTTCAGCTTTCTGGAAAACACGGTGATGAAAAACGCATACTGACAGTAAAACCGCTCCGAGCGTTCTGCCCGGAGCGGTTTTGCGTCAGCAGTATTTATGCAGAATGGTCATAGACGGAGGGAGAAGTCATGCGTCCTTGCACAGCTTGGTCAATTCTTCGATGGCGGCATCCTCGTCCGGGCCATCGGCGGCGATGGTCACGGTCTCGCCGCACTTCACGGCCAGACCCATTACGGCAAAGATCTTCTTCATGTCGGCGACTTTGCCGTTCTTAGTCATAGTGACTTTGCTCTCAAAGCCTTTGGCAGCTTTGCTCAGGATACCGGCGGGACGGGCGTGCAGACCTTCTTTGTCCTGAATGGTGATATCGATGCTCTTCATAAAAATCTCTCCTTTTTGGAATCGTTATTGTAAGTGCTCCAGCACATAGTTCATATCGGAAGTGGTCTTGAGCTGTTCCAGCGCATCCTCGTCTTCAAGGATCTCGCAGACATTGCCCAGCAGGTCAAGATGGTCGTTGCCGACACCGGCAATGCCGAACACGAGGTAGGCTTTTTCATCACCGAAGTCCACGCCCTGCGGATATTGCAGCAGGACAACGCCGGACTTTTTAACGGTGCCCTTCTTCTGGCTGGTGCCGTGGGGAATGGCTACGCCCATGCCCATATAGGTGCTCACCAGCTTTTCGCGCTCCACCATGGCATCGGCGTAACTGTCATCCACATAGCCGCGCTTTGCCAGCAGCGCACCGGCGGCACGGATGGCCTCCTCCTTGGTGACGGAGGGCAGACCCAGCTGGATGTCCTCCGCCTGGATCTTCATCACGGAATCGTTGGCTTTGGAAGCCTCGGTCACGGCAGCCGCCAGAGGGGCTACGGCTGCATTGCGCAGGTCGGATACGATCTCCTCATTGGCGGCAGCTTCGGCCTTGGCATCCAGTGCCGGGGTAGTGGAGGTCAGTGCGTTGTACAATGCGTCCAGATGCGGATCTGCAAGGAAGTTATCCAATGTAACAAGCTGTGCCTGCGGGGCGCACTTGGCGGCGCGGTCAGCCAGAACGCGCTGGCAGACCACCACGTCCGCGTCGGCGGGGATGGTATCCACGCTGGAGTTGGTCACGGTCAAGTCGGGGCGCTCCGCCTTAATGCGGTTGTGGAACTTGGTAGCACCCATGGCGCTGGAACCCATACCGGCATCGCAGGCAAAGACGATCTTACGGATCTGACCGACATTTACGGCAGTAGGCTCGGGGATCTCGCCCTTAGCCTGTGCCTTCATCTCCTTCATTTCGTTCTGGGCGTCGGTCAGGCTCTTGGTGTGACCGGAGGTCGCTTTCAGAATGACCGAGGACAGGATAAAGGAGACTGCACCGGCGATGACAACGCCCAGCAGAACGGTGAGAATGGAATCCCGGGGAGCCATTGCCATGTAGGCGATGATGGAACCGGGAGAAGCAGGACCGGACAGACCTGCACCGGTCATAGAGTAGAACAGGATGGCACAGAAGTTGCCCACGATGGGGGCGATGATGATCACGGGGTTCATCAGGATGTAGGGGAAGTAGATCTCGTGGATGCCGCCCAGCAGGTGGATGATCACAGCACCGGGAGCGGACTGGCGGGTGGTGTCGTCCTTGCAGAAGAAGCAGTAGGCCAGCAGGACACCAAGACCGGGACCGGGGTTGGCTTCCAGCATATACATGATGGAGCGGCCGGTCTCAGCAGCCTGACTTGCACCGATGGGGCTGAAGATGCCGTGGTTGATGGCGTTGTTCAGGAACAATACCTTGGCAGGCTCAATGAAGATGGACACCAGCGGCAGCAGGCTGTGCGCCACAAGGAAGTCCACACCGGCGGTCAGCACGGTGAGGATGGCGGTCATGAACGGGCCGATGACGTAGTAGCCGAGGATGGCCAGCAGCATACCCAGAATGCCGACGGAGAAGTTGTTGACCAGCATCTCGAAACCGGCGGGGATATGGCCTTCTACCTTCTTATCGAATTGCTTGATGACCCAGCCGGCCAGAGGACCCATGACCATAGCACCCATCAGCATGGTGTAGTCCGAGCCGCAGATGCAGCCCACCACGGCGATGGCGGCGATGACACGGCCGCGGTCGCCTGCAATCATCTTGCCGCCCTGCCCTGCAATGAGGATGGGCAGCAGGTAGGTCAGCATCGGGGAGACCATGCTGGCCAGCTTTTCGTTGGGGAACCAGCCCGCTTCAATGAACAGAGCAGTGAGGAAGCCCCACGCGATGAATGCGCCGATATTCGGCATGACCATGCCGCTGAGGAACTTGCCAAAGCGGGAAACAGCGTTTTTCATTTGTAGCTCTCCTTTTTCACTTGAAAGGCAGGCGGTGCAGCTCCTGTGGCATGGGAGCTGCGGCCTGCGGACGGTTGTTCGGAGGAGCTTTCGTTTCGTTCTGGCACTATTCTAGCCGATACTGCGCCGGATTTCAATGGTGACAAGCGGTGGGGTTGTCACCGGAGGATGGTGACACCAGTGGGCTGATACGGCAACATTTCCAATGGATGTGCGGGTGATTTGTGCATATTTGCTGATGCGCCGGGATACAAGACGGGAACAAGGAAGCTTTTGTCACCGGGCAATGGTGACAAAAAACATACAACTTCTTTTCTGCGTTGGGGGCTGGCAGACGGGGTGGCACTATGCTACAATAGAAGCAATGGGTAACTTTTGGGAAAAGGAGAGAAGCAACATGGGTGCGGTGTATCGTGAGGAACTGTCGGCAAATGCACGGAAGCTGATCGAGCAGCTGCTCAGCCTTCCGCAGGGCTGGGTGACGGCGGCGGCGCTGGCTGAAAGCATCGGGGTCAGCCGCCGCACCGTGCTGCGGGAGCTGCCCGCTGTGGAGCAGTGGATGCAGGCTGCCGGGGCGCATTTTGTGCGGAATCCCGGCAAGGGTCTGCTGCTGGATGAAGCGCCGGAGCGGCGAGACGCACTGCGCACCCAGCTGAACAGCGGCGACAGGAAAGAACTTTCCCGCGCAGAGCGGCGGCAGCAGCTTTTGACAAGGCTGCTCAGCGAGCAGGAGCCCTGCAAAACAGCGGTACTGGCACGGGCGCTTGGCGTTTCGGAAAGCACGCTGTCTGCGGACTTGGATGAACTTGAGACCAAGCTACACCCCTACCGGGTGGAGATGTTCCGCCGCCCCGGCGTGGGGGTCTGGCTGCAGGGGGATGCTTCTTCCTACCGGAGGGTGGTGTCTGCCCTGCTGCGCAGCAGTATGCCGGAAAAGGAACTGGCAGAGGTGCTCTGCGGACGGATGCCGGAAAACGAGATCTTCTCGACCCTGCTGGATACAAAAACGGCCGAAAAGGTCTGGGCGGCTTTGCAGCAGTTTGAACAGGAAGAGCAGCTCCATCTGCCGGATGCAGGCTTTCTGGCGCTGGCGATCCATTGCACCCTGACCATTCAGCAGCTGCGGCAGGGCGGCGACAAGGGCAGCGCCCCCAGAGGGCTGCGCCCGGCGGGCAATCATGCTGCCCGGCTGGTGGCGGCGCTGAACCGCGCCTTCGGGCTAACCCTGCCGTCTGAGGAAGCGCAGTATCTGGAACTGTATCTCTCCGCCTATCTGGGCGCAGAGGACCCTTGGGGCAGCGCACAGGAGATGGAGTTGCGGAATCTGGAAGCCGCCCTTATCCGGGAAATGGAAAAGGCGCTGCACACAGACCTTTCCGGTTACACCTCCCTGCGGGATGACCTGTACTGCCACCTGCGCCCCATGCTGCTGCGGGTGGAGCAGAACATTCGTACCGAAAACCCCCAGCTGGACACCATCCGCACCGACTACCCCGGCCTGTGGAAAGCCACCCGCGCCGCCTGTGATGCGGTGCAGCAGCAATTCGTTCTGCCCGCCATCTCGGACGACGAAGCGGCCTACCTTGCCATGCACTTTGGCGCAGTGCTGGAACAGAATGCCATGTTCCGGCTGCGGCTGCGGGTGGTAGTGGCCTGTCCGCTGGGCATGGGTTCCAGCCGCTTTCTGGCTTCCCGGCTGGGAAACGAGTTTCCCTCTTTGCAGGTAGAGGGGTGCTGCTCGGTGCGGGAGCTGAACACTGCCGACCTGCGTCGGAGAAAAATCGACTTCATTATCTCCACCGTGCCGCTGGAACTGGATTACCCGGCGGTGTGCATCAGCCCTTCCCTGCTGGAGCCAGACCGTGCCGTGCTGAAGGACGCTATCGCGCGGTACAGCCAGAACCGCGCAGAACCGGAACCGGCGGTGCAGCCTGTGCAGGATGCACCGCACGCAGGCTCCAAGCTGCAGTATTATGCACGCTTGACCCGGTCCATGACCGGGCTGCTGGAACATCTGACTATCCAGCCCGTCAAGGCTCCCGGCAGCCGCGCTGCCCTCATCCATGCAGCGGCGCAGCTGTTCTGCCCGCAGGAAGCGGACGCCCGGCTGGTGGAGCAGCAGCTTCGCCGCCGCGAGACGCTGGGCGATACCTACATCAAACCCCTGTATGCCCTGCTGCTCCATTGCAGGACAAGTGCGGTAAAGGACTGCCGCTTGGGCTATCTGCAGGCACAGCCGCCGGTCTATGAGCCGGGGCGCATCGTGCTGGGGGCACTGGTGCTGCTGGCTCCGGACGACGGGAACGGCGTCCCGGTGGAGGTCATGCAGAATGTCAGCGGGCAGCTGATCGAAACGTCCCGGCTGATGGAGGCACTGCGCACCGGCCAGCAGCAGGAAGCTGCAGACCTGTTGGAACAGGGCTTTGACCGTGGCTTTTTTGCGGACTGCAAACCGCCGCACACAAAATGAACTGAAAACGAACTCCCGGCTTTTGCCTTTTTGGGCAGAGCCGGGAGTTTTTTGTTGTTGTAACAAGATACCTATTAGAGAACTTTTGAATCAAAAATCATGTATCCCAGAAAGTTGGCGAAAAGCACCAAAAACACGCAGTGCAATTTGTTGAAACAACAGCTTGACAGGGGCGAGAACTGCTGGTATTATAATGCCAGAGCTTTCGTTTCAACAGTTTCGAGTTTCATAGCAACAATCATGAAGGAGGCTGTTGTTCCCATGATCTACACCGTAACATTGAATCCGGCGCTGGACAAGACCGTTGAGATCCCGAACCTTGCGCTGGACACCGTAAACCGGATCACCAAGATGCGTACCGATCCCGGTGGCAAGGGCATCAACGTCAGCAAGGTGATCGCAAAGCTGGGTGGGACCAGCAAGGCTATCGGCATTCTGGCCGGTAACAGCGGCAAAGCCATTCAGGACGCATTGGACAGTGAAGGGCTTGCCCACAACTTCCGTTTCGTGCCCGGCGAGACCCGCACGAACCTGAAGGTCATCGACCCGGAAAACCACACCAACACCGACATCAACGAGCCGGGCATCGAGGTGGATGCCCCGGAGCTGACCGCCCTGCTGTACGACCTGCTGAAGGAACTGAAACGGGGGGATATCGTGGTGCTGGCAGGCAGCCTGCCGAAGGGTGCCCCCAAGGACACCTACTACACATGGGTGGAATCCTGCAAAAAGGCAGGGGCAAAGGTCTTTCTGGATGCAGACGGCGAGCTGCTGGCAGAGGGGCTGAAGGCTGCTCCCTATCTGGTCAAACCCAACAACGACGAGCTTTCCCGCATGATGGGCCGGGAGCTGAAAACGCTGGATGAACTGGCCGATGCCGGTCAGGCGCTCATCCGCAGGGGCATCGAACATGTGGTGGTGTCCATGGGCGGTCGGGGTGCGCTGTATCTCCGCAAGGACAGCGTGATCTACGCTCCGGCACTGAAGGTCAAAGTGGGCAGCACGGTGGGTGCCGGCGACAGCGTGGTCGCCGCTCTCGCCTACGCCGAAGCGGAAGGGCTTAGCGAAGAAAACACCGTTCGCTTGTCCATCGCCACAGGAGCCGCCAATGTGATGTGCAGCGGCACACAGGCCGCAGAGCGCAGCCAGATCGAAGAACTGCTGCCGCTGGTCACCTTCCAGCATCTGTAAAACTTCTTGAAAACACAACGGTAACTGTTATAATAAAAGGAGAGTTTCATTATGAAAGTCAAAGCTGTTCGTCTGCACGCCGCCAACGATCTGCGTCTGGATACTTTTGAACTGCCGGAGATCAAGGACGATGAGATCTTGGTCAAGGTCGTTTCCGATAGCATCTGCATGTCTACTTACAAGTGCGCCATCCTCGGCACTGGTCACAAGCGTGTGCATCCGGATGTAGCCGAGCACCCCGCCATCATGGGTCACGAGTTCGCCGGTGATATCGTCAAGGTGGGCAAGGCGCATCAGGATAAGTTCAAGCCCGGCATGAAGTTCACCCTGCAGCCCGCCCTGAACTACAAGGGCACCATGTGGAGCCCCGGCTACTCCTACGAGTTCTTCGGCGGCGACGCCACCTACTGCATCATCCCTGCCGAGGTCATGGAACTGGGCTGCCTGCTGGAGTACAAGGGCCGTGCTTACTACGAGGCTTCTCTGGCCGAGCCTATGAGCTGCTCCATCGGTGCTTTCAACGCCGCCTACCACACCAAGATGGGGGTATACCATCACGATATGGGCATCAAGAAGGGTGGCAAGCTGGCGATTCTGGCCGGTGCAGGCCCCATGGGTCTGGGTGCTCTGACCTACGCACTGCACCGTGATGTGCGCCCCGGCATGGTGGTGGTCACCGATATCAACGAGGATCGTCTGGCCCGTGCGGAGTCCCTCTTCCCCCCGAAGGAGGTCAAGGAGAAGGACGGCATCGACCTGTACTTCGTCAACACCGCCAACATGGTAGACCCCGCTGCCGAGCTGCGGAAGCTGACCGGCGGTACCGGCTTTGATGATGTGTTCTGCTACGCCCCCATCGCGCCGGTGGTGGAGCTGTCCAGTGCTGTGCTGGGTCGTGACGGCTGCCTGAACTTCTTTGCAGGCCCCACCGACAAGCAGTTCAGAGCCAAGATGAACTTCTACGATGTGCACTACAATTCTACCCATGTCATGGGCACCACCGGCGGTAATACCGCCGACATGATCGAGTCGCTGGAACTGACCGCCGCTAAGCGCATCGACCCGGCTGTGATGGTCACCCACATCGGCGGTCTGAACGCCGCTGCCGAGACCACCCTCAACCTGCCCAAGATCCCCGGCGGCAAAAAGCTGATCTATACCCACCTGACCATGCCCCTCATCGCCCTGACCGATCTGCGTGCCAAGGGCGAACAGGACAACGACCCCCGCTATACCGCACTGGCTGACATCGTGGATGCCCACAACGGCCTGTGGTGCCCGGAAGCAGAGGAATATCTGCTGGCAAACTTCAACCCGGAGGACTAAGCAGAACGTGCCATGGGACAGGACAAACGCAGACAGGAGGAATCCCCCATGGAACAACGCCGCAATCAAATCGTGGAGCTGGTGAACCGCAAAGGCAGCATTAGCTTTGCCCAGCTCAAGGAAGCTTTCCCTTCCGTTTCGGAAATGACCCTGCGCACCGACCTGAAAGCACTGGATGAAGCCCGCCGTGTAGTGCGGGTGCATGGCGGTGTCAAGTCGGTGGAGCAGGTGGTAGGTACAGACGACCTGCTGAGCCGCCGTGCCGCCCGCAATGCCGAAGCAAAGCAGATCATTGCCGAAAAAGCCATTGCTCTGCTGCGCCCCAACACCACCCTGTTTCTGGATTCCGGCAGCACCGCCACAGCAGTGGCCCGGTGCATCCCGGATCAGCCCATGCTCATCTACACCAGCGGCCTGAGCTGCGCCATGGAGCTGGCAAAGCTGGAAAAGCCCAATGTATCCCTGCCGGGCGGCAGCCTGAACCGGTTCAGCCTGAGCGTCTGCGGTGCACAGAGCATCCAGACGATGGAGGGCATCAACTTTGATCTGCTGCTGCTGGGCGTGACCAGTTACAGCCCGGAAACCGGTTTTACCTGCGGCGTGGAGGATGAAGCACGGCTCAAGCAGACCGTGCTCCGCCGCTGTGAGCGGAAAGCCGTGCTGCTGGATTCCTCCAAGATCGGACTGAAAAGCACATTCCACATCTGCGAGCTGTCCGATATTGATATTGTGATCTCGGACGGAAAGCTGCCCGTAGAATTTTTACAGGCCTGCCGGAACGCAGGCGTAACAGTACTATAAAAGGAGCGTTATTATGAAGATCATCCGCGCAAAAGATTATCAGGATATGTCCCGCAAAGCGGCCAACATCATCTCCGCACAGGTCATCATGAAGCCGGACTGTGTACTGGGTCTTGCCACCGGTGGCACCCCGGTGGGCACTTATGCCCAACTGGTGGACTGGTACAACAAAGGCGATTTGGATTTCTCCGAGGTCACTACTGTCAATCTGGACGAGTACCGCGGCCTGCCCAAGGAGCACCCCCAGAGCTACTGGTATTTCATGAACGAGAACCTGTTCAGCAAGGTGAATATCGACCCGGCCAAGACCAACCTGCCGGACGGCACCAATCTGGACACCGCCGCCGAGTGTGCCCGTTACAACGGTATCATCCACAAGCTGGGCGGCATCGACCTGCAGCTGCTGGGCATCGGCCCCAATGGTCATATCGGCTTCAATGAGCCGGGCGAAGCCTTTGAGCTGGAGACCCACTGCATCGACCTTGCGCCCACTACCATCGAAGCCAACAAGCGCTTCTTTGACGGCAACGAGGCCCTTGTCCCCAAACAGGCATACACCATGGGCATCAAGACCATCATGCAGGCACGCAAGGTGCTGGTGGTAGCCAACGGTAAAGCCAAGGCACAGGCCGTCAAGGACGCCGTGACCGGCCCTGTGACCCCTGCCTGCCCCGGCAGCATCCTGCAGCTGCATCCGGACTGCATCCTTGTGGCAGACGAGGAAGCACTGAGCCTGCTGTAAAATCCCAAAGCCAACTTCTTCATTTACCATAACTTTGCTTAAGATCCAACCAAAGCACGGAAAGGGCCGGACTCGTTGCACGGGTTCGGCTCTTTCTGTCAGAAATAAGATTTATCTTGCAATCTTACGCAAAGAGCAACTCCAAAAGAGCCGTCATGGAGATGGTGGGTTCGCCTGCTGCGGGATTTACGCTGAAAATACGCTGAAAAGAGGTCACCCCGATCGGTGGCCTCTTTTTTGCTGCCGCGAACTGTCTGGCTGCGGCAGCGGATAACAGCAATGTCCATTGCGCTTTGTTTTGCCCGGATGCGCACCCGCAGAAAGCTCGCCCTCGTCAAACTGCCCAAAATACGCCCTTAAAAGTTTACTTGACGCAATTCTCAAATCAATATATAATTGGGTCAGAAACCAATTATAGAAAAGGATGATCCCCAATGGCGCGCAGATACGACAGCAAAGAAGCAAAACGGCGGATCCTGACCGCCTGTGTCCGGCTTTTTCTGGAAAAAGGCTACACGAACACCAAGGTGGCAGAAATTTTAAAGGAAGCAGATGTTTCTGCCGGGTCGTTCCAGAATATTTTCCGCACCAAGGACGGTGTGCTGACCGAGCTGATCGGCATGATGTTCAGCAGGCAGTTCGGCGCGGTAAGGCCGCTGGCGGCAAACGCCCCCTCGCCGGTGTACCTCTACGCGGTGGAAACGGCTTTGCAGCTGGCGCTGACCGAGTTGAGCGAGAATCTGCGGGATATCTATGTGGAAGCGTACACCTTCCCCGCCACGGCGGAGATCATTCACCGCAGCACCACGGCCGAGCTGCAGGCGGCGTTCAGCGCGTATCTGCCCGGGTGCGCCGAGTGCGATTTCTACGAGATGGAGCTGGGCACGGCTGGCATGATGCGCGGCTACATGGCACGGCAGTGCGACCCCTACTTTACGCTGGAGCGCAAAATACGGCGGTTCCTGAGCATGAGCCTGAGTGCGCTGCAGGTCCCCGCGCAGGAGCGCGAGCAGGTCATCGCTTTTGTGGCGGAGATCGATATGCTTGCCCAGGCGCGGAAGGTGGTAGATGCCGTGCTTGCATCGCTGTCCGTGCAGTTTGATCTGAAAGGATAACAAGGTTTGATGATAAGGAGGGAGCAACATGAAAAAATGGCTGATCCGGTGTTTGACGGTGCTGGCAATGGTGTGCCTGATACCGGGGATCGCGTTAAACGCTAAAGCAGTAGCTTATGCCTTCACGTACTGCATCCAATGTAAGGCTGATAAAACCTGTGATATCCTCGGATACGTATGGCAATCAAATGCTGATCCAATCTATCATAAGATCCGTATAAAATGCAGGACCTGCCGCACGGAGAACGAGATCATTTATAAACAGTTTTCGTATCATACCGGCGGCACCGAAACCCCCACCTGCACCACAGGCAAAATCTGTCGCTTATGCTGGTCGGAATATGGCATTCTCGGTCACGCATGGGGCGAGTGGTCATCCGCCGGCAACGGCACACACATCCGCAGCTGCACGCGCAGCAACTGCGACGCGGTTGATACTGCAAACTGTACCGGCGGCACAGCAACCTGCAGCGCCAAAGCGGTCTGTGTGACGTGTGGTGCAGAATACGGCGAAAAAGACTCAAACAACCATGCTCTGGAGCAGCATGCAGCAAAAGCCCCCACCTGTACGGAAATCGGCTGGGATGCTTACGACACCTGCTCCCGCTGCGACTATACCACCTATGCAGAGCTGCCCGCGCTGAACCATGATTTGAAGCAGCACGCAGCAAAAGCCGCCACCTGTACGGAAAAGGGTTGGGATGCTTACGAAGCCTGCTCCCGCTGCAACTATACCACCTATGCGGAGCAGCCCGCACTGAACCATGATCTGGAGCAGCACGCAGCAAAAGCCCCCACCTGTACGGAAAAGGGCTGGAACGCTTACGAAACCTGTTCCCGCTGCGACTATACCACCTATGTGGAACGGCCTGCACAGCATGATCTGGAGCAGCACGCAGCAAAAGCCCCCACCTGTACGGAAATCGGCTGGAACTCTTACGAAACCTGCAAAAACTGCGACTATACCACCTATGCGGAGTTGCCCGCACTGAAACATTATTTGGTATACTACAAAGCAAAAGACCCCACTTGTACGGAACCCGGCTGTGATGCTTACGAAACCTGCTCTCGTTGTGACTATACCACCTATGTGGAGCGGCCCGCGCTGAAACATGATCTGAGGCAGCGCGTGATAAAAGCCCCCACCTGTACGGAAATGGGCTGGGCTTACGAAACCTGCTACCGCTGCGACTATACCACCCGCAAAGAGCTGCCCGCACTGAACCATGCTCTGGAGCAGCACGCAGCAAAAGCTCCTACCTGTACGGAACCCGGCTGGGATGCTTACGAAACCTGCTCCCGCTGCGACCATACCACCTACGCAGAGCTGCCCGCGCTGAACCATGATCTGGTGCAGCACGCAGCAAAAGCTCCTACCTGTACGGAAATCGGCTGGAACGCCTACGAAACCTGCTCCCGCTGCGACTATACCACCTATGCGGAGCTGCCCGCGCTGAACCATGATTATCAGGCTGTTACCGTAGAGCCTACCTGTGAAGCAGACGGCTATACCATCTTTACTTGCAGCCGCTGCAAAGACAGCTACACTGCAGACCCGACCGATCAGCTGGGACACCAGTTCGGTGCATGGTCCCCGAACGGAACCGGCTCTCAGAGCGCCGCTTGCCTGCGGCAGGGCTGCGCGCACACTGGCAGCACTGATTGCCGGAAGTTTACTTTCCGCACTGCGGAAGGCGAAACGCTGATCTTCTGCCCCGTGTGCGGGCAGGCAGAAAACGCCGCGCAGCTGGAAAAGATCGAAGCCGCAACGGCGTGGGCTAACAGCGGCAGTCTTTCTGCGGAGGATGTGACCGCACGGACGAATGGGGAATACCTGAGTGTGGCCTTTGAAACCGCAGGCAGCCTGACGCAGCCCACCGGCCGGGTAAGGCTCGCGCTGCCCGCCGGATTGCTGGAAGGCAAAAAGCTTGTGCGCATTGCCCCGGACGGCACACAGACGGAGATGCCGTTTGAAACAGAGCGCGGAAAGCTCATCTATACGCTGGATTTTGCAAACAGCGCGCTGCCTGTGATGCTCTTCCGGCTGGTACCCCAGCCCACCGCCCTCTGAACGCTTTTACAGCGCGCAAACGATAAACCATAAAATGCCCGCCCACCGTGGTTTTCCACAGGTGGGCGGGCATTCTTTTGTGTTGGGTAGCTTGAGCGAGCGACAACCACCAGCTTTGCTGGTGGAATAAAAACGGCTTTAGCCCTAGACAAAGAGAAACCTCCCCGTAGAATAGAGTGTGGGTTTGCCAACCACATTCTAGGAACAGGGAGGTTTATCTTTGAAATGAAAGATAACAAAGACGTAGATAGTTTAAGCCATACCACGTGGAGATGTCAATACCATGTAGTGTTTGCACCGAAATATCGGAGAATGGTAATTTACGGTCAGATCAAAAAGGATATAGGGCAGATACTGCGCCAGTTGTGCGAACAAAAAGGTATTGAAATCATTGAAGCGGAGGCCTGCCCTGACCATATCCATATGCTGATAAGTTTTTCGCCGAAGTACAGCATTTCCTATGTCATGGGATATCTCAAGGGAAAGAGCAGTCTCATGATTTTCGACAGACATGCAAATCTGAAGTACAAGTATGGCAATCGGCATTTCTGGGCCAGGGGATACTTCGTGGATACGGTAGGAAAGAACAAAAAGAAAATCCAAGAGTACATTAAAAATCAACTGCAACAGGACCAGATTGCCGATCAGTTGAGCCTTAAGGAGTTCGTGGACCCGTTTACGGGTAGCAAGGAAACTAAGGCGTAAATAAAAGGGCCCCTTGAGGGGCCTGCCACGAGACAGGAATGCAGTTGGCAGACCCATTCGTGGCCCCTTAAGGGGCTTTGCTAGTATTATGCCCTTCTAGGGCTTACTCAAGCCACCGGCTCAGCCGGTGGTTTTGACTGTGCGCGTTGAAAAGCAACCTTAAAATGTCAAATTCTTCCCACAGATTTTTCAACAGGATATTGCGGAGCAACTAAGGTTTGACGCATACGATCGTTCTGATTTTTTTCGTAGAAAAGGATGCGTTTTCAGTTTGTCTCGTTATAATTTGGAAAAGGACTTCTTCGGGTCAGAAGCCAGACAGAAAAGGTGGAATTTGATGCTGTTCTTGTCGTTTCTGTTTCATAACACTTTCAGAATGCGACTAAAAAATGAGACAGGCCAGCCTCTTTTCGGGCCGTCTATCTCATTTTTTTGGAAAAACTGTTTTACAACAATCGCGCGATATCAGAGATGATCCAGAAAATCAGGAGAGATCCTCGCCATTGGAGGCGATGACTTTCTTATACCAGTAGAAGCTGTCCTTCTTCTCCCGGCTCAGGTCGCCGGTGCCGTCATCAAATTTGTTGACGTAGATAAAGCCATAGCGCTTTGCCATCTCACCTGTGGACGCAGACACCAGGTCGATGCAGCCCCAGGGGGTGTAACCCATCAGATCCACGCCGTCCTTCACGGCCTCGGCCATCTGCTCGATGTGCTGGCGCAGGTAGTCGATGCGGTAGCTGTCGTGGATCTTGCCGTCCTCGCTCTTCACATCGTAAGCGCCCAGGCCGTTTTCCACTACCATCATGGGCAGATGATAGCGATCGTAGATCTCGTTCAGGGTGTAGCGCAGGCCAATGGGGTCGATCTGCCAGCCCCAGTCGCTGGCTTTCAGGTAGGGGTTCTTCTTGCCGGTGGCGATATTACCGCCCACGTCCTCGGCGTCCTTGTGGGTGGTGACGCAGTTGGACATGTAGTAGCTGAAGGTGTAGAAGTCCACGGTGCCGGCCTTCAGGATGGCGGCATCCTCCGGCTCCTGATGGATGGTGATGTTGTGCTCGGCGAAGAAACGCTTCATATAATAGGGATACTCACCGCGCACATGCATATCGGAACAGAACCAGTTCATGATCTGCATCTGCTTCTGGTTGGCCACCACGTCGGCGGGGTCACAGGTCATGGGATAGCTGGTGATGAAGCAGATCATGCAGCCCATCTTGAACTGGGGGTAGTTGTCGTGGGCATACTTGACAGCCCTGGCGCTGGCCACGAACATGTTGTGCAGGGCCTGGAAGCGTGCCTGCTCGTCGTTTGGCACATCGGCGGTGGAACCCTCGTATCCCTGGATGGTGCCGGTGTTCAGGATGCCGCCCATGGGCATGGTGCCGGTGTTGATCTCGTTGAAGGTGAGCCAGTACTTGACTTTGTCCTTGTAGCGCTCGAAGATGGTTTTGCAGTAGTTCATGTAGAAGTCGATTAGCTCGCGGCTGGCCCAGCCGTTGTACCTTTCCACCAGAGCGTAGGGCAGCTCGTAGTGGCTGATGGTGACCAGCGGCTCGATGCCGTGCTTCTTGCAGCAGTCAAAAACGCGGTCGTAAAATTCCAGGCCCTTCTCGTTGGGCTCGCTCTCCATGCCAGTGGGGAAGATGCGGGTCCAGTTGATGGAGGTGCGGAAGGTCTTGAAGCCCATCTCCGCAAACAGAGCAATGTCCTCTTCGTAGTGGTGGTAGAAGTCGATGGCTTCATGACTGGGGTACAGGCGGTCCGGGTGGATGTGGGTGGTCACCCACTTCGGGCTGGTGTGGGAGCCGTTGGTACACATATCCGGTACGCTGGGGCCTTTGCCGTCCACGTCCCAGGCACCCTCGAACTGGTTGGCTGCACATGCACCGCCCCACAGGAAATCATCGCGGAAAACACTCATAATCTCTTATTCTCCTTCTTATCGATCAATCGTTTCTTGTTCTTGAAAGGCTCATCACTGTAATTAAGAAAATCAGTCGAGGAACTCCTCGTTCAGGGTCACGCCAAAGTCGCGGGCGATGGCGCGCAGGTCATCATCGGTGATGGTCTGACGGATGAGGCCGCCACTCATGCTCAGCACCTTGACATAGATCTCGGCACTCTTCTCGATGGTGTGAGCCAGACCAAAGGCGATGTCAAAATCCGGGCCGGAAACGAACAGGCCGTGCTGTGCCCAAATGGCTGCCTGATATTTCTTCATCAGTTCGCTGGTGGCCATGGCGATGTCTGCACCGCCGGGCACCATCCAGGGGCAGACGCCCACACCTTCCGGGAAGACCACCGGGCACTCGGTGGCGCTCTGCCACAAAGCACGGGAGAAGTCGCGGTCGGTCAGGGGCAGAATGTAGGTCAGAGCGATGACATTGGTGGCATGGCAATGGTAGATGACGCGGTTTGCGCCGTTCGTGGCCGCCTTGCGGACGCTGTGGTTCATGAAGTGGCTGGGGAACTCGGAAGTGGGCTTTGCGCCGCCTTCCAGGCCCCAGACGATGCGCCAGCTGTCGCCCTTGTCGTTGATCTCCACGATGCCGATGCTGTGGATGGGGTCCGGCTCCACATTGCGGAAGAACTTGCCGGAACCGGTGGTGATGAAATACTCCCCGGCCAGGTTGTCGGCCTGCACGCCCATGTTGACCCATTCACCGGGCTGTGCATTGAAGAAGGGACGGCACTCGGCCACTTCCTCTTCCTTCATACGGTAGGTCAGGTTGCCGCCGTTGCGCTCGTGCCAGCCCTGCAGCCAGCCGTCGTTGCACATGCGGATGTAGCCCTTGACGATTGCAATATCCAGAATGCCCATGATAAAATACCTCTCTTTTCTCTCAGCTTATCGGGTGATGACGTCCACCGGAATATTGAAGATCTTTGCCACCTTCAGGATGGTATCGATGTGGCGGCCGGTGGCAGCAGCCATGTGATGGGTGGGGCCTGCCTCGCTCCAGCGGTTGCAGAACTCCCGTGCCCCGTAGGTAAAGCGGGTGCGCATGTTGGTGTCACCAAAGGTGAAGATGGGGCCAGGCTCGTTGACGCCCTCGGCCACCACGAACTTGAAGTGACCGTCCTTGTCCTGCGTGATGCCCAGATAGGTCACGGGGCCAAGGTGCGGATAGAACTGGGTCAGATAGCCGCCGCCGGTCTTGCCGTGGAACACCGGCACGATCTTCATGGTGGGCTTCTTCTCGGAAATGTCGGCATCGCCGGAACCGGAATGGCCGATGATGCAGATATCCTCGTCAAAGTCGATGGAGTACATCTCACTCAGCTGGCCGCAGCCTGCAATGGTCTTGAGGATGGACATGGCCATAGCCACCTTGATGTCACCCTCCACGGCACAGGCAACGCCCTGCTTGATGAGCATGGAGAACGCAGGGATCAGCATGCTGTCCAGCACACCGGCCTTGCCCTTGGCAAAACCATCGTAATGCGACGCGATGAAGGCGATCTTCTCGTCCTTGACCCACTGCTCAAAGGCGACGACATACTTTGCCATCTCCCAGACCTTTTCCACCGTGCCGCCGCCTTCGATATCGAAGGTATTCAGGATATCCTCTGCCTTGGCACGGATGGCAGCTTCGTCGGTGATGTTGTCGGCGATGGCCCACATCTTTTCCCAGTCGAACTGCTTGGTATACAGCCACATCCGGTTGTAGAGATTCGTTTCGTCGATGTACAGGTCCATCATACCGGGATACGGGCGGCCGATCTGGGCCAGATTGGTGTCGCGGAAACGGCGGCGCACCTGAGCCGCACGGCACCAGTCCTCGATCTCGGCCTGCACCTGCGGGTCGCCGCCTTCTACCACACCGGTGATGACGGCGTGACGCTTGCCGGCACGCTCCAGATCGGCCACCATCTCGCCCACGGCACCGCAGGCGTACAATTCACCCAGCCAGGTGGGCGTATCGGTGTTGGCGTAGTCCGGGGCTTTCTTCTTCTGGACGTTCACCAGCACGACCGGGACATCCAGATCCCGCACAGCAGGCAGCATGTTGTAGGAAGTGGCGTAGGTCAGCAGCTGCAGGATCACCAGGTCCACATCTGCAGCGCGAAACTTATCACCCGCCGCCATGGACAGCTCTTTGGTGGTGACGATGCCGCCGTCGATGACCTCCACGGTGTCCGGGATGGTCTTTTTGAAGGCAGCGTACTGCTGCTCAAATTCGGGCACGAGGGTCGGGAACTGGGGCAGGTAGGCACCCAGCGCAATGGCGAACACGCCAACGCGGGCTTTGGTTTCAACCAGCATAATTTGTCCTCCTTAGTGGATGTTCATCTGTATTTTCAGGTTGCCGATGGCGGTCGCCTCAATGGGCAGGGCCACGACCTGTTTTCCGGTATAATGGGCGGTCAGCTCGTTCAGGGTGGCATTCTTGGCGCCGCCGCCTGCAATGTAGAGCTTGTCCCAGTGCTGCCCGGTGACGGCTTCCATCTCACGGTAGGCTTCGCCGTAGCAGTACGCCAGCGAATGATAGATGCAGTTGATGAGGTCAGCGTCCGTGGCAGGCGGTGCACCGGTCTCAGCAAGGGCAGCTCTGATTTCCGCGCTCATATCCTGCGGAGCCGAGAAACGCGCATCGTTCACATCAAAAATGCGGGTGTAGGTGCTGGCCTTTGCCAGCTCCACCATCTCCGCAAAGGAGATGCCCAGCTGCTTCTGCACGCACTGGATGATCCACAAGCCCATGATGTTTTTCAGATAGCGGATGTAGCCCACGCCGCCTTCATTTGTGAAATTTGCTTTGCAGCTTTCTGGAGTGGTGACCGGCTGTGCCAGTTTGACACCCAACAGGCTCCAGGTGCCGGAAGAAAGGAACGGTGCCTCCCCCTGCTCCATCGGGATGCCCTCCACCGCGCTGGCAGTGTCGTGGGTGGCACACAGCACCACGTTGGTCTGCCCGCCCACCTCGGAGGCGATCTCCGGCTTCAGCGGACCCAGCACCGTGCCGGGTGCGGTCAGCGGCGGGAACATGGTTTCCGGCAAGCCCAGCGCAGAGAGGATCTCCGGGTCGTATTCTCTGATCTGGGCGTTGACAAGGCCGGTGGAGGTGGCGTTGGTGTACTCACGGGCCTTGACGCCGCAGAGTTTCCAGAGTAGATATTCCGGAATCATCAGGAAATCGTCTGCCTGCGCCAGCCGCCCGGCTTTTTTGTCCGCATACAGCTGATACACCGTGTTGAATGGCTGAAACTGGATGCCGGTGCGCTCGTAGAGCTTCTCAAACGGGAGGATGCCGTGCACCTCATCCAGAACGGCCTGTGTCCGGCCGTCGCGGTAAGCATAGACCGGATAAAGGGGCTGTTCCTTTTTCAAAAGTACGTAGTCCACCGCCCAGGTGTCGATGGACAGGCTTTTGATGGCGGGGTACTTTGCAAAAGCCGCTTTGATGCCCTGTTTCACGTTGGCAAACAGGCTGTCGATGTCCCATTCCAGGTGGCCGTCCACCCGCCGGACACTGTTCGGGAAGCGGTAGACTTCCTCGGTCTGCAAGGTCCCGTCCTCCATCCAGCCGATGATATGCCGCCCGGACGATGCGCCGATGTCGATGGCGAGAAATTTTTCGTGCATAGTGCGCCTCCTTCTGTCTCTTTCCGGTACCAGTATAGCGGCCCGGAAAGGCGGATTCCATCCGCAAAGGTGACGCATTCTTTGTGAAAAGTCCACTCTTGCATCACAGGGTAAAAGCCGCTATACTGGAAGCAGAAAGGCGGGAGAAAAATGCTGACTTACAACATGGATGTGACCCCGGAAAGCATCTGGAAGCGCACGACGCTCAGCGAAGCGGAGCGTGCACAGTCCTATTCCTGCACCGAGGCGGGGCTATTCTATGCACAACAGCGGTTCTCCACCGCCCGCACCGATAAAGAAAGCTATATCCTGTTCTACACCCTCCGGGGTGCCGGTCTCATCGAGCAGGATGGGAACCATGTCGTGCTGGAGACCGGGCAGGCACTGCTGCTCAACTGCCGCACGGCACAGAGCTACTGCACCGCACCGGGGCAGAGCTGCTGGCACCACTACTGGGTGCATCTGGACGGTGCCGGTGTTGCGGCCATGGAGCCGCTGCTTCTGCCGGACAAAAAACTGACCCCGGTCCAATTGACCGGGGTCAGGATGCAGGAATTGTTTGAACTTGTTCTGGAGCAGATGGAGCTTGGCACGGTGGACAGCATGGTGCAGACAGGTCTTGCCCTGCACGAGATGCTTGCCCTCTGTGCACAGAGCCTGTTTGCGCAGGCGGAGATGACCACCAACCGCCAGCTGATCCTGCAGGCGGCAGAGACCCTGCGCAAGAACTACCGGCAGGAACTTTCCCTTGCCGATCTGCTGTCAAGTGCGCACATGAGCAAGAGTTATTTTCTGCGCCTGTTCCGGCGGTACATGGGCACAACGCCGTACAATTATCTGGTCAACTTCCGCATCACACAGGCAAAAGAGCTGCTGGTGCTCACCGACCACAGCATCAGTGAGATCGCACAGGAAGCAGGCTTCGGGGATGCCAGTAACTTCTCCACCCGCTTTGCCAAGGCCACCGGCCAGAGCCCGATGCAGTATCGGAAGAGCACATTAAAGAGCAAAGAATCCAAGTAAAAACACAGCTTGCATTCCCTTGCAAAATATGGTATATACATTATACGAAGAACAGCCTTGAATAAACGTACATTCGTTCAATGATGTGTAAAAGTGAGGTGCTTTCCATGAATGCTGTGATCTACGCTCGCTATTCCAGTGACAACCAGCGTGAAGAATCCATTGAGGGCCAGATTCGGGAATGCACAGCATATGCTGAAAGAAACGGCATTACAGTGGTCAGGCACTATATCGACCGTGCACTTTCTGCCAAAACAGACAATCGACCGGATTTTCAACAGATGATTCGGGACAGCAATAAAAAGTTGTTTGAAATCGTTTTGGTTTGGAAATTTGACCGTTTCGCTCGGAATCGCTTTGACAGTGCAAACTACAAGATGATTCTGAAAAAGAACAATGTCCATCTGATATCGGTCATGGAGCCGATTGCAGAAGGCTCGCAGGGCATTCTGGTGGAGACGCTGCTGGAGGGTATGGCAGAATACTATTCGGCGGAACTTTCCGAAAAAGTCATTCGTGGCCAGACCGAAAATGCGCTGAAAGGCAAATGCACAGGCGGCACAGGAACGATTGGCTATAAAATCGACGCAGATAAGTTCTATCGCATCGACCCGCTGATTTCACCGCTTGTATTGGAGGCTTTTCAGCGGTACGACAACGGTGAAAAAATCGTTGAGATCATGAACTACCTCAACGAAAAAGGGGTTCGTAATATGCTGGGTGGAAAGCTGACGTGCAGCAGCATGAACACCATGTTAAAGAACCGCCGCTATATTGGAGAACTTTCTTTCCGGGATACCGTTGTCCCGGATGCAATTCCAGCCATCGTTCCCAAGGATTTGTTTGACCGTGTGCAAAAACGTATGGAGAAAAACAAACGTGCTCCGGCTCGCGGAAAGGCAGATGAGGAATATTTGTTGACCACAAAGCTGTTCTGCGGTAAGTGCGGGGCATTGATGTTCGGCGAGAGCGGAACAAGTGCTACCGGGCGAACCTACTATTATTATAAATGTGCCACTGCCAAAAAGAAGAAAGGCTGTAACAAGAAAACCGTACAGAAGGAGTGGTTGGAAAATCTGGTCGTTCAGGAGACGATGAAGCTGATTCAGGATGATGCAGTGATTGAACGAATCGTTCAGCTGGTCATGGATTTCCAAAATCAGGAGAATACCGCGATCCCTCTGCTGGAAAAACAGCTCCGGGAAGTGGACCGAAAACTGGACAACCTGATGAAAGCAATCGAGGAAGGCTTGTTCACACGGACGACCAAAGAGCGTTTGGATGCGCTGGAAGCGCAAAAGGATGAACTGACCGCCAAAATTGCTGACGAAAAGCTAAGAAAGCCTTCCTTTAATGCTGACTTCATCCGATTCTGGTTGATGAAATTCAGAAAGTTCGATGTATCGCAGCAAAAGCAGCGCAAGGCACTGATTGAGATCTTTGTGAACGCCATTTTCCTCTACGATGACAGAATGCTGATCACGTTCAATTATAAAGACGGCTCTCAAACCGTCCGCTTCGAGGATACTTTGGCTGCCGATGAATTGGCAGGAAATAGTTCGGATTTGTCCAGCTCTGCTCGATACTGCAAACGCACGTTGATTCGGTAAGGATCGGCGTGCGTTTTTGTTTTGCTTGTGAAACTGCCGGTAAAAATCCGAATGTGTGCAAAAACTGCGCACACTGCAAGGCCGCTTTCAAAAAACAGAGCAGCCTTTTTTCTATTTCCTCCCTTTTTGCGGGATTGATAAAAGCCCACAAGTGCGGTATACTGAATAGTACTTTATTCGAGCGAAGTAAGGAGGTGTGGCCCATGGCGATCGGTGTGCCCCGCCCACTGGCGATAGAAAAGCCGCAGGCCGTAGATCT
>OKRS01000822.1_pt1 | contig 22466 bp, 24 predicted proteins | sample 1601191 | NCBI WGS metagenome assembly OKRS01 (sample SAMEA3541509, study PRJEB24748) | human gut metagenome | biome: human gut; feature: human-associated habitat; material: faeces | place: China | collected 2012
GTCCGTTCATGTCATCCAACAGGTGCGGATCGATAGCCGCAGCAGCCATCAGATCGCGCATAGCCAGGTCTTTTTCGCCTGCCATCATGTGCAGTCGTCCGCGCTCCTTGAGCAGGTGTGCATCCTGGGGATTCTGCTCTATCTCTGCCGTGAGTGCCCGTATGGCCACCTCTATCAGTTCCTTTTCCATTTCTCCTTACCTTATTATATACGCGCGAGAGTGCGCTGTGTGGATGAGGTCAAATCTTGTCCAGAGCCTGACGGATATCATCGAGGATATCCTCCACATCCTCGATACCCACCGAGAGGCGGATGAGGTCGGGAGCCACACCAGCCTCGCGCAGCTGCTCGTCACTCAACTGGCGGTGGGTATGGCTGGCCGGATGAAGCACGCAGGTGCGGGCATCGGCCACGTGGGTGACGATGTTTATCATGTCGAGCGAGTCCATAAAGCGCACGGCAGTCTCTCTGTCACCCTTCAGACCGAAGGCTATCACGCCGCAAGAGCCATTGGGCAGATACTTTTGGGCCATAGCGTGGTACTTGTCACCAGGCAGTCCGCTATAGTGCACCCAAGCCACACGGCTGTCCTGCTGCAGAAACTCTGCCACGCGCTGGGCATTGCTGCAATGCTGAGCCATGCGCAGATGCAGCGTCTGCAGTCCCAGATTGAGGATGAAAGAGTTCATGGGAGCAGGAATAGAGCCCAAATCACGCATGAGTTGCGCCACCAACTTGGTGCAATAGCCCATTTCACCAAACGCCTTCACATAAGTGAGTCCGTGGTAGCTCTCGTCGGGAGTGCACAGGCCAGGGAACTTGTCTGCATGTGCCATCCAGTCAAACTTTCCGCTATCTACAATAGCTCCACCGACTGCTGCTCCATGTCCGTCCATATATTTAGTTGTTGAATGTGTTACAATATCTGCTCCCCATTCAATTGGTCTGCAATTAACTGGTGTTGGGAATGTATTATCGACGATAAGTGGTACACCGTGTGCATGTGCTGCATTTGCAAACTTCTCAATATCTAATACTGTAAGTGCAGGATTGGCAATTGTCTCACCAAATACTGCTCTTGTGTTGTCCTTGAACGCTGCATTAAGTTCTTCCTCTGTGCAGTCAGGGTCAACAAATGTTGCTTCAATTCCCATCTTCTTCAAAGTAACATCAATAAGGTTAAATGTTCCTCCATATATAGAAGATGATGCTACTATATGGCTTCCAGCTTCGCAAATATTAAATAAAGCGAAGAAATTAGCTGCCTGTCCTGATGAAGTAAGCATTGCTGCACTTCCACCTTCAAGGGCTGCAATCTTAGCTGCCACATAATCATTAGTTGGATTCTGAAGTCTTGTGTAGAAATATCCACTTGCTTCAAGGTCAAAAAGTTTTCCCATATCCTCACTTGTATCATACTTAAATGTAGTAGACTGGATTATAGGAATCTGTCTTGGTTCACCATTTCCAGGAGTATAGCCTGCCTGGACGCATTTTGTGTTAATTGAATAATTATCCATATTTTCCTCCGGCTTTATATGTTTACATGACATGAATTATATCACAAACTCAAAGCATATAACAGCACATTTTAAAAATCGGGCTACACATTTATTAACATAATATGTTATGATATCAATTATGCTATTATCAGTTTTTAATAATATTGTATAATAATTAAGAGGTTTTATTATGAATAATCAGTCAGCGACTATGAACACAAAAGATAATCCGCTTGGATATAAAAAAGAATCCACTCTGCTTGTTGGTTTTGCAATTCCATGCATTATTTCAATGCTTGTGACAGCGCTTTACAATATTGTCGACCAGATATTTATCGGTCAGGGAATCGGCATGCTTGGAAATGCTGCGACTAATATTGCATTTCCACTTTCAACAACATGTACAGCTATATCGCTTCTTCTCGGTATAGGAAGTGCGACTAATTTCTCGCTGTATCTTGGTGCCGGTGAAAAGAACGAATCTGAAAAATATGCCGGCAATGGTATTGTGCTTATGGCATTGTTTGGAATATTTCTGTTCCTTGTAACCACTATATTCTTAACACCTATGCTTAAATTCTTTGGTGCAACTAAAGATGTACTTCCTTATGCAAAGGCATATACAAGAATCACCGCGTTTGGCTTCCCATTCTTAATTGCAAACACTGGTATGAGCAAGCTTATTCTCGCAGATGGAAGCCCACGATATTCCATGATATCTATGCTTGCTGGTGCCATAGTAAATACTATTCTTGACCCATTGTTTATCTTTGTCTTTAACATGGGAATGACTGGTGCTGCTCTTGCAACAATTACAGGCCAGATAATTTCATTTTCAATCAGTCTGCGTTATATGTTTCATTTTAAGACAATAAAACTTAGCAGGGAAAGTTTTATTGTATCTGCTGCCCACTGTAAGAAAATATTTATTCTTGGAGCAAGTGCCTGCTTTAATCAGATTGCAATGACTGTTGTACAGATTGTTATGAACAATACGCTGTCACACTACGGTGCACAATCAATATACGGTGGAGACATTCCTCTTGCCTGCGCCGGAATTATAACTAAAGTTAATATGATTTTCATGTCATTTGTTATCGGAATATCTCAGGGAACACAGCCTGTTATAGGTTTTAACTATGGTGCAAAGAAGTACGCCCGTGTAAGAAAAACTTATCTTCTTGCACTTGGTGCAGCTTCTGCCCTGTCTTTAATCGCATTTGCATGCTTCCAGATATTCCCAAGACAGATTATCAGCATATTTGGTAACGGAAGTGACCTGTACTTTAAATTCTCTGAAAGATATTTCAGAATATATATGTTTCTGACAATTGTTAATGGCATCCAGCCTGTAACTTCCAATTTCTTTAACTCAATTGGCAAATCACAGCTTGGTGTATTTATGTCGCTTACAAGGCAGATTATTTTCCTGCTGCCGCTTATCATTATATTTCCTATATTCATGGGAATTGACGGTGTTATGTATGCCGGACCTATAGCAGACGCTGCCGCTGCTATCGTATGCGGATACTTTACTATAAGAGAATTAAAAGAATTAAAAAAGCTGGAAATCGATTTAACTAAATGTTAAAATATAAGTTATGCGTGTATTCGTATATTTAACGGATTATTTTTAAAAGGATTTTTAACATGGATAATTTTAATGCTCGATATGAGAAAGAACTTGCCTATCAGGAAATTACCTCGAATAAATACACTCTTTACGGTATTCTGCTATTTATAGGAGTTGAATTACTGATATGGATTCTTAATATAATTGGATTTTTTGAACTTGATAACCAGATAATGTCTGCTGTTATAGGTTCATCTATTTACAGTATATAGTTACCGCCAGCCTGCATGATGCCGCAAGAATTGCCCAGCTTACATATCTTAAAGAAACTGATTCTTTAACCAGGCTTTTCAACAAGAATAAATACAACGAAATGGTATCAATGTATTATCCTAATGTAAATAATATTACTGTTATTTTCTGGGATCTTAACAACCTGAAAATTATTAATGACACTTATGGACATGAATATGGTGATAAAGCACTTTCCGCACTAGCTTCTGTATTATACGCCCATTCAGATGAACAATGCCGCCGTGTTTACAGATTTGGTGGTGATGAATTTGTCATGATAATTGATAACCCACATGACGGTGAAGCTGACCGAATAATATCTGCTGTTAAAGATGAACTTATGAAATGCAGTTATGATATTTCAATAGAAATATCAAGTGCTGTCGGTATTGCATCCGGCAACGGAAGTGATATTATTGAAATAGTAAAAAATGCTGACTCAGCAATGTACGCTGACAAACAGCTCTACCACCATCGGTGATTGTGAAATACTGTATATGCGTTGATTTATGCCGCCAGCTTAACTGCTGGCGGTTTTTTCTGATTTTGGGGGATGGGTGGTAAATCATGGCTTTATGAGAAGAGGCTTCCTATAAGAAAATAAATATATCTCATCTTATAGGCTGATTTTCCCTCTTACTCTGTCTAAAATGTGGTTTTGAAGTTGAATTTCCTATAAGGTTCATGATTATAGTTACTTTATAGGTGTAATTTACAAGTAACATAGTAGTCGATGTGATTTTTGACCTATAAAGGCTTTATATTTGCGACTACTGATAGGTATCATATGTTTTTCAATCAACAGTCTTAATATATCTTCTTCTTTTTGTTGTTCCAATACAGGCTAATAACTCCTTATTCACTAATTCATTTAATAGTTGTCTTGTTCTATGACCTTTTAATCCAATCTTCTCTGCTATTTGTTCCGTACTATATTCAACACCTATATCCATATTTGTTAAAATCTGTTTGTGTCTTGCTGATAAATCTGACCTATTCATGTTTTTTGAATCTGCTGATTTTTCTGCTAATTCTTCATCAGATTCCTTTTCCATCTTCATCACAAGCATTATGAATTTAATAATGTATAGGGAAGTAAAAACTTCCTCGTGTATCAACCACGAAAAAGGGTGATACCCAAAAGTACCACCCTACAGACTATATATCTATTCTCCTCTACTTGTAATCAATTATTATTTCCTGCCAAGAATCTTAGACATTCCTGTTGCCACAAAAAGATATACAACCATATTAACTACTGATTTAAGAAGAAGTCCTGGTGCTGAAGCTAATCCTGCTGCAAAGCTGCCTGCTATTATTGCACCAAATACAACATATCCTAATGTCATGAAAAGTAATGTAACAACTGCACCAACAATTCCTTTTACTGAAATAACCTTACATCTGTCAAACTTACTTTTCATATTGCCAAATATTGCACATGCTATTATTGGCATGATTGTCTTTATTATAAGTGTTGGAACTGCCCATACTGCAAATCCAGTTAATATATCTGCCATCGCAGAACCAATTCCTCCTGCGAGTGCGCCAACAACTGGTCCGAAGAAAAATGCACATATAAGTATTACGCTGTCTCCCAAATGTGCATATCCCAAAGGAATAGGAATCTGTACCACCATTGTTGCAACACATGTAAGTGCCATAAATACTGCTGTTATACACATCTGTGTTACAGTAATATGAAATCCTTCTTTCTTAATACTCTGCTGTACTGATTGTGTCTGTTGTGCTTCCATTTTATCTGCCTCCCATATCAACATACTTTAATTGCACATAAGAATAACAGATAAAGTGACATGTGTACATTGTCATTTTGAGTTAAATTTATATGGTCAGATTAAGTTAATATTACCCTTTGCAAATTCATCAACAGAATTACCATTTAATTTATTATTTATATCAGCGTATTGTTTCTCTGCCACTGTTCTTTATATGCAATCTCATATCTTTAATTTCCATATATTGTTTTTGTTTTATTCAACCCATTATGTACAATTGTTTTACTAAAATTATATCTTGCTATATTTATTATCTCTCAGTTAATTTTATTCTCAAAATCCTGTAACTCATGAAAAATCCCATCTATATAAACAGTTGTATCTTCCACTCTATACAACATAAAATATCTATGGAATTTAAAGGATATCCTTCTATATCCTAAACTTCTCAATTTTTCGTTATCACATAATTTTAAACTTCCTGCGACCTCTGCTAATATATCTTTAGTATATTCAAAATCATCAAGCAGACTTCCTGCTGCCTGCTGATTCTTTTTTTCATATAATATGTATTCAATATACTCTTGCATATTTTCTTTAGCATCATTAGTAACAACCACTTTATATGCCATACTTTGTCCTCATATCTGCAACAAAATCACCTGCTTCTGAATATTCTCCATTCTTTGACTGATCTCTTGACTTTGCTAATCTGTCAAGAACTTCCTTTTCCGAAATAGCAATGTAAGGATTAGCTGCCACTTTCTTTATCTCAAATGGAAATCCATTATTAGCAACTGCCTGTGTTAAAAACATTCTTATAGCCGTTGTAGTATCTGTTCCTAATTCTTTAAATAAATTATCTGATTTAATCTTCAAATCGTCATCCACTCTTACTTGAATCGTACTTGACATAAAAACACCTCCATATTCATATAGCATACTATCTTAATGCTATATCATTACAAATGTAATATATCATAATACATTATATTTTTCAAATATTTATGCTATAATAAACAGACATATTACGCACCACAAACAAGGAGTCACATTTTATGAAACCCAAATCAGATTTAAGCAGACAATTATATGAATTAATGCTGCAAAGAGGTTATGAGGAAAATTTCTGTGATATTGTCACTAAGAATCTCAATACTGATTTCACTGCCAGCCGCATGATTGGTTATCTCTATCATTACGACCACCCTCCTGTTGAGGAGATAGCTGATGAAATGATTTCCATTCTAAGCGACAGAAACCGTATCATGCAGAAAAAAGAGCTTGAAGAAACTAATGCCAGGTGGAACGATTTTCTGCTCCACGGCTTTAACGACGAAGAAGAGGAAGAATAGACTGAATCTATTCTCCCTCTTCTTTCTTAATCAATTCATCCATAAGTTCTTTATAATCTGAGGCCTCAAGCGGAAGTTCTACTTTTATGCCTTTGCATGCTGAATAATAAGCACTGGCACACAACATGAGTGAATTAATCCCCTCACTGCCCTTAACTGTCAGATAAGACTCATCACCTTTAAGCACCGCATTTGCAAAATTTTCAAATAACTGTGCATATGGCTCAGATGCCTTCTCGAACTGTATAGTTTCCTCTGCAAATGTCATATTCTGCCTTGAGTTAACTTCTTCATTCTTGATATACTCACATACATCTCTGTGTCTTGTAATGGTGAGCGTGTCGTCTTCCAGAAGAATTCTTGCCTTCGTTCCTATAATCTCAAGTCGCTCTTCGTGGCAGGCTTCGCCTGTGGATAGTATAAATGTGCCTGTCTTTCCATTGTCGTATTCCATAACGATAGTAGCCTCATCATCTACTATAAAGTCGTTGTATTTTCCAAATGGAATCGCTGCAAAAAGTTTCTGTGGCATTCCAAACAGGTACTGATACATGTCAAGAATATGCTGTCCCTGATTGATTAGTGCTCCACCGCCTTCACCTGCAAAGCTGCTTCTCCATGAGCCAGATTTATGATAGTATGAGGTTCTTAAATATCGTGAATTAATAAGACATACCCGCTTTATATCTCCTAATTCACCATTGTCTATCATCTGCTTAATCCTGATGTATTTAGGGTAAAGCCTCTGGTGAAATATCATTCCATATATTCTGCCACTTTCACTGGCAGCCTTCTGCATTGCAAGTGCCTCGCCAATATCTGCCGCAGCCGGCTTGTCACATAACACTGCTTTTCCCTTTGCAAATGCTTTCAAAGCCAGTTCTTTATGAGTTTTATGAGGAGTTGCTATAATAACTGCATCATAACATGATTCTCCTGTCTCAAATAATTCTTCTGCACTCCTGAATATCCTTGCATTATCACCATCAGTATTAACAAGTGATTCGCCCCATTCAATAAGTTCATCTCTTCTTATAACCACAGCTGATAATTTCATATGCGGAACTTCTCCCGCTGTTATCATTCTGGCATATTTCTTTCCAACACTTCCTACACCTATAAGTGCCACCTTTAACAATTCTTTCTGCATACCATGTACCCCGTTTCATTATATTAACTATGCACCACTTCTCCTGTTTCCACAGCCTTCTTCAGTAAGATGGCGGCATACGCATCTGCAAGGGCATCCTCCATACTATATGGTGCAGACGCATTTCCTCTGCTATACTCTGCCGTATTCTTCATCATCACTGCGATTGCTGTTTCATCTTCTGACAGACCACACAATCCAAATTCCGGCTCATATATAATCTTATTATTAAATGAAATTTTCTTAATTTCACGAATCTTCTCAAAATTAGGATTAGAGTTTCCTGTATTAATCACATGGGAATCCGTTATGATTCTGCCAGTCTGACCTTCATTATTCTCATCAAGATAATATACACATTCATCAATAAGTTCGCCTCTTACACCCTGAACTTTAAGCGTATTCTTTCTGATTGGTGACCTGTACTGCTCCGAATCAAAATCATACCATGCCACTTTCCCGCTTTCGAATTCAAATGTGGCAACGCATCTTTTCTTTCCTGCAATCCTGCCATCAGTGAACTTATCATATCTTGTAAGGGTCTGTGTTGTAGGAAACTCATATGTCTTAGCTGAAACTACATATTTCTCTCCCGGCTTAACACCAAGAAATGCTCTTATAAGACTTATTCCATGATATTCATGCGCCAGTGACACATTTGCACAGCTGACATCACCAATAATTCCTTCATTAATAAGCTTTAATGATGCTTTAATATTAGGATACTCCCTGTACTGTTCAGCAACCACCTGTTTTTTTCCACATTTGTAATAAGAATACAGTTTATTAAGCGAATCCATATCAAGTGCCGCCGGAGTCTCTGATAAAACAGTTATTCCACGGTCAAGCCATTCCATTGAAACATCACATATGGCGTCCTTCTTAACAGCCACAACTGCAAAATCAGGTTTATATGCCACGCATTCTTCTATAGATGTAGTTGTGTGTATCTGATACTGACCGGCAATTAAGTCCGCTTTCTCCTGCGTCCTGCAATACATCGCATCAATACAGAATATTTCAGGCAGAGCCTTTGCTACGCGTACATAATATAAGGCCCGCCAGCCTGAGCCGATTATAATAAAATGATATTTAGATCTCAATATACACCTCTCCCTTAACCCTTCTGTCATATATCTCACCAAGCCACCTCATAATAATCCCCTTTGGCTTTTCAAAAGGTGTCCTGTGACTCAGCATGAATTTCTCCGCTTTAATGTTCTGTAATACATTTATTTCATCTTTTAATATGCCTGCATTGTATAAGTTATGTCCGCATTTCTGCATAGAGTACAATGCATCTCCAAGAAAGCACCACTCGTCATTAACTTCCAACGCAACACAGCCCTTTGCATGGCTTGACGGCAGTGGAAATATATGAAGTCTTGCTTCCCCGTCCTGAATATAAATGTCATCTTCTACGACTGTTCCCATGCCAGTGTGCCTATGGGTATACTTTCCCTGATACACCTCATCAACGCCCATACCCGGAAGATTACCGATATGATCTTCGTGAAAATGTGACAATATAACATTAACATTTCTTCCATCACGGAATTGTTCTATTACCTGTGGAATATCAGGGTGGTTGCCGACATCATACAGCCACAGTGCTTCCCTTCCCTGTATCATCACCACATTTGCAGATAGTGGATTCTCTGTTGGGGATATATACGATATTAAATTATTTAGTCTGATAATGTTACATTCATCCATTCTTTACTCCAAAAACTCCACATGCCCGTCCTCAAGATGGTACACAGCCCCGATAACCTCAAGACCCTTTTCCTCAAGCAGCTTCATATCTGTATTATCCTCTATCACCTTGACACTATGCTTTACATTAAGACATGTTGCAATATACTCATCTTTCTCTTCCTTAATAGCTTCCCTGATATCGTCAGTTATATACTTGATATGTCCGTCGGGGTCATGCTTTATTGCCGCCTCAACTGCACCGCAATGGTTATGTCCAAGTACAACCACCAGCTTACAGTCAAGATGGTCTGCTGCATATTCAATACTTCCAAGCTGATGCGAATCCACTACATTTCCTGCCACGCGGATAACAAAAAGTTCCCCTATTCCCGCTGAGAATATTGCTTCCGGTATCTGTCTGGAATCCGAACAGCACAGAACAATCGCATATGGATGCTGACCATTCTTTAATGTATCCACGCGCCTTTCCAGCGAAACATCTCCTGGATTGCTTGTAGCATTAACAAATCTTTTATTACCCTCTATTAATCTTGACTTTGCTTCATGTGCTGGTATTGACATATTATTATCCCGCCTTTCACAACATACTTTCCTACAGTTTAACAGAATTTTACCCATATTAAAACCCCGTCTGCAATATACCACATATGATATATAACAGGCGGGGCTGATTATTTTATTCTAAATCATATCAAGTTTTGTGTTACTTAAATGCTTTTAGAGAATTTTTTGATTTTGCAACAGTCATTCCAATCGCTAATCCGGATACTGCCATTAACATAATAAGAATTCTCATATCAGATGAATCTCCTGTTGGCACTACATCAACTGAACTATCTGGAACATCTTCTCTGTCATCTGTGTCTTTATTAATATCATCATTGCCATTATTAATGTCATTATCTGGTACATCAATAACTTCTCCTGTTACACCCTTGTAATCTACGCTTACAGAATGAATAGTAACTCTGTTACCAGACTTTCCTGCACCAGATGTACCTGTATGCTGGAATCCTATTCCACTGTAACTGTTTACTTCATTCTCAAATACATGGCTTAAATGTACCTCATGAGGCATGATATTGCTTGCTGAATCCTGAGATGATGTTGTTGTAACATCTGCTGTAAATGTATTGCCAGTCACATCAAGCTTAATTGTGCATCCTGGAAGAAATGCTGTTGATATGACTGAATCCTCAAGCGGAATTGCAACTCCATTCTTATATTCCATCAATGTAAATGTACATGACTTAGCTGCAAAACTACTTAGGACCGGATCACTTATAGATGGTACTCTGGCAATTCTTAAGCCATAACCAGTCATTGTTTTTGCATCATATTTGAAATAGATATCTATGAACTGTTTAGCACTACCGAAGCCCTGTGCTCCTGTTTTATGAGGAGAAAGAGTCAATGTCATTGACATATCTTTTCGTGCAGTATCATCAACATATACAAGTCTTGCACCCTGTGTAGTTGTCTGAAGTCCCGTAGTTCCTGATGCTCCTGATGCTCCCTGTGCATATGTATATGGAAGCTCACCTGAAACAGGCTTATATGCTTTGTCACTCCACTCTCCACCTTCTCTGTATTCAGCAGGCAGATAGAATCCTCCATACCAATTACCAGCTTCAAGTGTGTTTTTCCATTCATAATTATTCTCTTCTGTATCATTCTCAGCTTCAATATATGCAAGATGCTCAAGATCAACATTATATGACTGTTTCTGTTCATCTGCTACATATGCTGACTTGATAAGTTCAGAAGCTGCAGTAAATACTGAACTGCCTTCTACTGAATTCGAACGTTTTGGTATAACTTCACAGATAATATAATGATTAACATCATCTAAGCGGAGTACATATGAAGAGTATGGCTTAGCATCACTATCTACATATGTTGTCTGTGCAACGAGGACTTTATCTGTTCCTTCTTTGTCTGTAGCACGATACCAGTTAATTATACTTTCGTCTGCTGCTTCACTATTATCTGTAAATGCATATGTTACATTAATCATTCCATTCTCAGGTGCTGATAAAACAGGTTTTTCTGATAATACAGGTGCCTCAAATATCTTAGGAGTAACTGTAAAATGTAATACTTTCTTCATTCCGTTGGCTGCTGTTGCAACAAGACAGCCTTTCTTATTGTCTAATGTTGAGTTGTCACCCTTTACTATTACAGTACCATCATCCTGTGGTTCAATAACAAGCGTATCGTCTTCAGTACTCCATGTTACAGTCTTGTCATTGCCACCAAGAACAACAGGCGTAACCTGAAGTGAATCAGAAACATTTCCCTGAAGTACCGGAACAACATCCTTAGCAATTCCTGGATAGTCAAACTGGATATTCCATGTACCGGTTGGCATATAATCCTTCTGATTTAACGGATCCCATTCATCATAACCCGCACCATTTAAGAGATTATATATATTATATTCCCCATTATACTTAAATGCTTTCATCTGCTCTCCATCAGGAGTTACTGATAAATCTGGATAATCAGGACTGATTGTCAATGGCTGTCCATTAAGAGTATTATTAGAAACAATCTGTCTTATATCATCAGAAAAATTACTCTGTTTCCATTCCATACCAGTCATGTCGCCTTTAAAATCACAGTCAATAAAAGCAAACGGTTTTGTATTCTTACATAATGTAATTGTTTTATTATCTGATAACTGTGTTGTAAATTCACAGCCTAAGAATGCCTGCATATAGAATGATGCTCCACCACAAGGAGTATTAGAAAACAGGCTAAACGTACAATTTTCAAATATCGTTATATAACCGGTTCCAAGCGAATCATCTGTACACTCAAGATGACAATCTTTTATAAGAGAACGCTTAGGTCTGTCATCTCTTGAGAAAAGATTAAGTCTTGATATAATGTTACAATTTTCAAAGAACCATTCATCCATATCTGTAATGCCAGGAACTTTAGTAACAGCCTGTGCCTGTGTAACAGCTTCCTGTCTCTTAGTATGATTCTTAGTAGTATCTCTTTCATACACTAAATCTACATTACAATAATTTCCGATTGTAAGGTCTTTTGCATGAAATCCGTCGCCTACACCAATTGTGTTAAAGTTACCATTAGCTCCTGCATTCTGTCCTCTGTCTGATGCAATTACTACATCATCACGATTACCAGTCATTCCTACAAGTGTTATATAAGCCTGTGGAATTATAAGACCTATAAGATCATTCTTATCACGATCTTCTGTCTTAGTATAATCGTCAGTCCAATATACATCCGGCTCAAGATAAATAATTGTTGGATTATCCTTTGTGCCAGGAATTGCATTAGCTACTGCTTCCTGAAGTGTCTTATATGAATATCCGCTTGAAGAAGCTAAATTCTGATTTACATATAATGCATGCTCTGAAAGAGTAACTGATTCACCATTATAGTAAATCGTTTGTGTATCATCGGCTTTCGTAAATGTAAGAGAGCCAATACCAGAACTAGTGAAGATGAGTGCAAAAGCCATCAAAAATGCGATAAAGGCCGATGCATGTTTCTTGTGTCTTAGCATATTCTATTCCTCCGTTCATTGTGATTATGAACCCATTATATCCAGATTGTACTAATATAAATACAAAAAATCAGTTCAAAAATTATAATAAAACGAAAAAACAGCATTTTCACATTATTTCTCTAAAAGCCACGCTATCTCTTCCTTATAAGGAGGCTCTTTCTTATCAGTTCCCTCAACTGCTACCCATGGGGTCTCAAGAATCTTAGGAACATCTAAGAATCTTTCATCATGGACAAGTCTGTGAAGAGTCTCATATCCTATATTTCCTTTATCAATGTTGGCATGTCTGTCCTTATGCGCTCCAAGCGGATTCATGCTGTCATTGATATGAAATACTGCTATCTGGTCAAGACCAATCACTTTGTCAAATTCTGCAAATACTTCATCATAATGATTAACTAAATCATAACCAGCATCATTAACATGGCATGTATCAAAACACACTCTCAATCTGTCCTTCTTGTCAACGCCATCATAGATTGCCTTAAGCTCTTCAAATGTCCTGCCTATCTCGCTTCCCTTGCCAGCCATTGTCTCAAGTGCAATATATACATCATCATTGTTCTGGTTAAGCACTGTATTAAGTCCTTTGATAATCTGTGCGGTTCCGGCTTCAACTCCGGCATTGACATGGCTTCCTGGATGAAGCACCATTATATGGCTTCCCATGGCAGCAGTCCTTATAATTTCTTTTTCAAGAAATTCAACAGCAAGCTCATAAGTCTCTGGCTTAATTGTATTCGCAAGATTGATTATATAAGGTGCATGTACAATAATCTCCTCAATTCCATGTTCCTTAGCATACTTCCAGCCAGCTTCTATATTAAGCTCACTTATTTCTTTTCTTCTTGTATTCTGTGGCGCACCTGTGTATAACATAAATACATTAGCACCATAAGATACTGCTTCCCTCGCAGATGCAAGAAACATTTCCTTACCTGCCATTCCCACATGACTTCCAAGCTTTATATTTGACATATATGATTCCTCCAATATTTAACCTGTATAATTTATTATCTGTCCGGTTAGAAATTCCAAACGAATTAATTTTAATATTGCAATACTTATGTGTCAATGCACAACATATGTATACTTGCATACTGATAAATGTCATTACCACTTTCATTCATTTTCAGTCGGATTCATTCATAATTTACATTTATTGTATTGACATTTATACAGCATATTGATATAGTACTAAAGTACCGATTTTATAGTATTTATGTAACAATTATTTTATAAGGTGAGATATGAAAATACACAAACACGGAAAACATATAAAAACAATCAATACTGTTATTGAAAGCTGTCTTATCGTTATTCTTATTGTTCTTGTAGCAATAATGATGGTTCTTATAGGAAAATTACAGGGAACTGCCAGAGTTATTAACTATACCGGTCTTGTCAGAGGTGCTACTCAAAGAGAAGTCAAGCTTGAAATCACTGGTAATCCTAATGATGAGCTCATCAATTATCTTGATGGAATTCTTGAAGATCTTAAATATAAAGATGGCGATTATAATCTTATCAAACTTGATAACAATGATTATGAAAAAAAACTTGATACACAGACTGCTTTCTGGATTTTACTAAAGGACGAAATATATAAAGTCCGTGAATATGGTTATGAAAACACTGATATTGTAAATCTCAGTGAAGAATACTTCCAGCTTGCTGACCAGACTGTTTCTGCTGCTGAAAAGTATTCTGAAAGAATTGCATGTAATATAAGATTATTTGAAACTTTTACAGCAATAGATATGATCATTATAATAATATTTATAATTAATCATTTCATTAATGCAATTGTAATCACCAAAAAGAATAAACAGCTTGAAAAGCAGGCATTTCTTGACCTGCACACAGGTCTTCCTAACAAGAGTAAATGTGAAGAAATATTCAGAACTTCGCAATTTATTACTGATTCTACTGCATGTATTATGTTTGACCTCAATAATCTTAAGAAGGTCAATGATACACTTGGTCATTCCGTTGGTGACCAGTTGATTCTTAATTTTGCAAGGCTTTTAAGAAATGCTGTTCCTTCTAACGATTTTGTTGGGCGATATGGTGGCGATGAATTTATTGCCGTAATATATAACACTACTAAGGATGAAGTTACTGATATTCTCAGACAGCTTGACAAAGAAATATCCGAATTCAATGAGCTTGGAAAAGCTTTTAAGATAAGTTATGCTCATGGTTGTGCATTCTCTTCTGATTATGAGAATTGCACATTAAGGACACTCTTTGATAAAGCAGATAAAAATATGTACAATAACAAACAGGCAGAGAAAGCTGGCAGATAGCCGCTTTCTCTGCCCTTTTTAATATTACATATCCATCAATTTATTTATTAATATTTCTCAAGTGATTTTATGGCAAATGTATGATAGAATATAAAAATGACTTTACTATATTAACCTAGACATTGTATACATGGAGATAAATAAAATGAATAATTATAAACGCGGACTAATAACCGGCATACCAATTGCACTCGGATATCTGTCAGTTTCTTTTACCTTTGGAATTATGGCTGTATCCTTTGGTCTTAGCTGGTGGCAGGCCGTTCTCATATCTATGACAACAGTAACCTCTGCCGGACAGTTTGCAGGAATCGGCATTATGATTCATCCAGGACAGTATATTCAGATGCTTATATCACAGATTACTATTAATATAAGGTACTCTTTCATGTCTATATCAATCGGACAGAAAGCCGACAGCCGTTTCAGTGGCATATACCGCTGGCTTCTCGGTTTCTTTATAACTGATGAAATATTTGCAGTAGCAACTAAAGAAGACGAAATCAAGCGCAGCTACTTTGCAGGACTTGCTACCCTGCCTTATCTGGGCTGGGCATTAGGCACATTTATTGGTGCTATTCTTGGAAATATTCTTCCAGACCGCCTTATGAGTGCTTTAAGTGTTGCAATCTATGGAATGTTCGTTGCCGTGGTTGTTCCAGAGATGAAGAAAGCTCGCCCCGTCCTGATTGTCGTAATCATTGCAATTATACTTAGTTGCTTATTCTACTATATACCGCTTCTTTCTAAGATTTCCAGCGGTATAACAATAACAATTGTTGCTATCACAGCTGCCATTATCGGTTCAATATTCTTTCCGGTATCTGATGAAGCTGATAACAGCAATAATTAATCTTATTGGAGGAACTTATGAAAAACAGTATTTTCTTTATATATCTGCTTATACTTGCAGGCACAACCTACCTTATAAGAGTTATACCTTTCACTGCAATTAAGGAAAAGATTAACAACCGCTTTGTCCGTTCTTTTCTTTATTACATACCTTATGCAGTTCTTACAGCAATGACAATTCCTGCAATATTCTATGCAACCAGCTGGTGGGTTGGTGCAGCTGCAGGACTTTTGACAGCCGTAATATTTGCTTTGAAAGGCAAAGGTCTTACAACTGTTGCTATAGCGTCATGTGTAGCAGTATTTCTTATTGAACTTATAAGATTCTAATAATTCATAATAGAAATGAAATGGATTTTAATTCTTCTTTCCAATATATGATTCATATAAACTGTAATCACTATTAACAATAAGTTCTTCTGGGAACTGTGTATCTTCTATAACCTTATAGGCTCTGTCAAATTCACATATTCCCTCTTTTATATGTGCATCACTTCCTATAGATATGCAGACTCCTAATTCCTTACATATGTTAAGCATCTTAACATCATTCTCAAAAGCTCCCTGTCTTGGGCCATCCGGATTCAATGATGTATTATTAAGTTCAAGAAGCACATGCTTTTCCTTAGCAGCCTTTACAAGCTTTTCATAATCGACAGGATACCTTGAATCATCAGGGTGTCCTATAATATTAACATATGGATTATCCATTGCTTTAATTAATGCATTCGTATTCTGCTCTATACTTCCGGGCTTGATACATGGAATATGAAGGCTTGCTATTACAACATCACAGCCCTTAAGTCCATATTCTTTAAGATCAATATTTCCATCATAGTCCATAATATTAGCTTCACAACCCATATATATCCTGACACCACATTTTTCTCTTGGAATTATCTTCATATTAGAAAAATATAATATACCTGCGCTTCCCGGCATCTTGGGTGCATGGTCAGTTATCGCAAGGTGCGTAACTCCTATACCTGCTGCGTAAGCTGCCATCTCATCAATTGTGTTATATGCATGACCGCTTACAAGTGTATGAGTATGTGTGTCTATTGTGTATTTCATAATTAAAGCTCCTGATTACCTGTTCTTTCTTTCACATAATTCTCCAGAACATTAACAGTTTTCTCTATTCCCAGAGGACTGCTGTTGATACACATATCATAATATGTTGCATCTCCCCATTTACCTTCTGAGTATCTGTTATGATACTGTTTTCTTGTTCTGTCGTGTCTACGCATTTTAGTATATGCCTCTGATTCGGATAAGTCAAAATGCTCCATAACTCTCTGTATCTTATGCTCCTTATCACCTGTTACAAATACGGATATAAGGCAGTCATAATCCTTAAGTACATTCTCTGAACATCTGCCGACTACTACAAATGATTCTCCGCTCTCAGCTTTCTTACGGATATAATCAAACTGAAACTGGGCAATAATCTCTTCATAAGAATTGGTGTGATTACCTACCCGCCTCGACAGGAGACGGTTTCCCGGCTTTTCATCATATTTGTGAAAATCTGACACATCAGCATTCATCTGTTCTGCAATCTCGTCCAACATGCATCTGTCATAAAATGCAAGTTCTAATCTGTCAGCCAGCTTCCTTGCTATCTCATGTCCCCCACTTCCATATTCACGACTTATAGAAATAATCAACTGTTCTCCCATAAAACCCCCATTTCTGTACACATTTTGTGCACGAAGAATTAACAATACCTTACAAATATGCACACCATAGATATAAGCACAACTATTATAGTTGCCGGAACAGCTGTGCGACAATACTTACCCCAACCAATCATATAACCATTCTTAGCTGCAACTGATGTTCCGACAACATTAGCAGATGCACCTATAGGTGTTGCACTTCCACCTACATCAGTTCCCATAGAAAGTGCCCACGCAAGAACAGAAAGGTCAACCCCTTGTGTCGCAGCCAGACTCTTAATCACTGGTACCATAGTTGCTGCAAAAGGAATATTATCAATAAGTGCACTTGCAAATGCTGAAATAATAATAATAATTGCAACCATAAGTTTAAGATTACCTTTGCTCACACGGCCTATAAATGCAGCAATAATCTCTAATATTCCCGTCTGTTCAAGCCCACCTACAACGATAAACAGTCCTAAAAAGAACAAAAGTGTTTTATAATCAATAGACTTCAACATATGTAAAGCCTTCCTGCCTGATACAATAAGTGAAAATATTGCTATAACAAGTCCTATAAATGCAACCGTAAGTCCTGTCAATGCATGCGTTACAAGCAATACAACCGCACACATGAATATAACGCAGCTTAATGCAAAATCCCTTCTGTTCGTAATAGTCTCTGCCGGACTTGGCATAGATTCAGCCAGTTTATCAATATCCGGTGACGATTCCAGTTCTTTTCTATATGCTATAAGAAAATATACCACAATAAATACCAGACTGATTACTGCAATCAGTCCTGTATGGGTAATAAATGTTGAAAATGAAAAATTAAGTGATGTACCAATAATTATATTAGGCGGATCCCCGCACATTGTTGCCGAGCCGCCCAGATTAGCACAGAATATCTCTGATAAAATCATTGGCACCGGGTTAAACTTTAGCAGCTTGGCAAGCTCAATAGATACAGCTGCAAGAAACAATATAACCGTTATACTGTCTATAAACATAGCCAGTCCAAAAGACATTATCATAAATGTAATAAACAATGCTCTTGTACGATAGTGTACAGCCTTAGCCAGAAGCATACACAGCCATCTGAAAAATCCGGCAGCAGCCATAACCTCAACCATAATCATCATACCTGCAATAAATATAATGGTAGACCAGTTAATCCCTGTTACTGCCTCTTCAGCAGCTGCGGACTGATACCAGAAACCTGATGTAAAAATGCTTCTTAAATTAAGAGTACTAATAACCGCCTCTGGCGACTTCATGATAATTCCAAATACCCCAATCAGCGTCAATGCCCCACATCCAAGCGTCACATAATGCCTCTCTATCTTATCAAGAACTATCAATACAAACATAGAAATGAAAATAATTAATGCCAATACCTGCTCTGCTAACATATTAAATAACCCCCATCACATGTTAAATTAATAACAAACTTTTAACTGTATTATACAAACATATATAACTAATAGCAACATTTTTCCATTTATTCTGTCCTTTATTAATACAAAAAACACCATAAGAATACATTGCATTCGCTTCTTATGGTGCTTCTGTTTTAAATATTATATTGTATCAGCAAGTCAACTATTCCAATTACTTAATAAGACTTTCCTTAATCTTAACAACTGCCTTATGGATATTAACAGGCTCATCCATTGTACAATTAGGGCGGTGGATATCATTAGTAAAGTATACTGTAAATTCACCAGGATGTAATGTAACGAACTGCTCATTCTCTACTGTCTCATAAAAGATATTGTCTTTACCAGCTGGCTCTTCACCTGTAACTCCTGGAAGAAGTGGTGCATATCCCTGAACTTCTTTTCCTGTGAAAAGATACTGGATATCAATATAATTTCTGTGACTTTCTGCACGCTTATTCTCAACTGGAGCTGTTGTCTGATCCTGAATAAGAACAAAAATGTTATCTCCATCAAGTTCATATCTTCCTACTGGAAGCTCAGCTGTCTCTGGCTTTGCAAGAAATTCAAGTGCAGTATTAATAGCTGCTGGGTACTGGTAGTTACCTTTTTTTGCATTAAGTGATGCGTAAATCATTATTATTTTACCTCGAATCTGTTAAAATTTTATACACTAAATATATCATTATCGATAAAAAGTTTCAATATTTTTCTTAATATTCAGCCTTTAATGTTCAGCTTTTAATTAAGCCTTTTAATTCATATCTGATTCCACATATGCCTTGTTCAAAATACATTACACCATCTTCTCAACAGCCTTTACCCATGCGTGGTCAGGGTCATCACAAGGTGTAAGCTGTCTTGTATCAACACCTGCCATTACCCAGAGATAATATACCTGATATCCCGGTGCTGCTGCTACCGGATGATAGCCATTCTTAATCGCTACGCTGTCACCATTCTTTATTATGTAACTCTCTCTTAATGACATATCGTCACTATACATTACCTGAATACCAAAGCCCTGACCTGGATTCACCTTGAAATGATAGATTTCCTCCATATTTACCTCAAATGGAAGATTATCTGTATCATGCTTATGTGATGGATAACTTGACCACTGTCCCGGCATGCTGTAAGTCTCGCCAAGCACGATTCTGTCAACCTTTCCCTCATATTTTGAAGTGATAATATCATTAACATCTCTCTGCCAGTTAAGCTTGCCTCTGTGTTCAGTTGTAACATCACCTGCATCTATTACAAAAGCTTCATACTTCTTTCTTGCTTTAACCTTGCACACACCGATTTCAAGCATCATGCTTCCGGTTGCTGTAACTTTATACTTAGAATCTCTTGGAACATAAACAGTTGTTGGCTTGCCGTCAAACACGCTTCTTCTTGAGCCAAGCTTGTCAAATGTGACATCATCAACCTTAACACTGCATGTTCCCTGTAAAATAACAAGTCCTATTTCATATTCCCCTGATTCATAAACCGCATTTTCACCCGGCTCAAGTCTTATCAAATCAAAACCTATTAATTCCAAGCCAGCTTCTTTATCTACAACTTCCTGATAACCCTTGTTATCATTGCCTTCATAAAATCTTCTCATGTTCGTATCTCCTTATAAATAGATTTAATATTATTCTATTATCTCATTGGTGTTGTATCAACAGTTATTTTCAATTTCTATGCACTTCTGGCCAGTCCTCAAATCTTGCGTTCACAACTGCATGCATAATTCTGTCCTTAGTTCCCGGATTATCTCTATTAATCTGCTCCATAATCTGCTTGGCATATTCCCTCTTAGTCGAACCATCAACCGGACAGGTGTTCTTAACAACCTTGATTCCCTGATTAATCACAAAATTAGCCACACCCTTTTCCGGTGCATACATCATTGGCCGTATAACCGTAACCCCTGCCTCTGGCAGATATGTAACTGGTGGAAATGCGTAAAACCGCCCTTCATATATAAGAGACATTAATGCTGTTTCTATAAAATCGTCCTTATTATGTGCATATGCAATCTTATTGATTCCAAGCTCTCCAAGCCTCTTATACATTGCGCCTTTTCTAAGCTTCGCACACAGTGAACATGGTCTTTCGTCTTTATTATCCTCAAAGACAATCTTCGCAATCTCTGTATCAACCTGTTCATATGGCACATTTATACTCTCACAGAACTTCCTCACTCCTGTAAAATCCATTCCCTCAAATCCAACATTACAGGTAATTGCATACAGTTCAAACTTCTTCGGATAAAATCTGTTAAGTATCTTCATTGCATACAGCAATGCAAGCGAATCCTTGCCACCTGATACTCCAACGGCAATCTTATCGCCTTCCTCTATCATGTTGTAATCTTCTATTGCCTGTCTTATAAGGCTTAATAATTTCTGTTGTTGCATAAAATATATCCTCTGTCGTAAAAAAATAGCCACCATCTCATCTTCAGTATCAACTAAAATCCATTCTCCCTCCCCCAGTTACACTATCATATATTAAATTGTATAATATCCTTATGTGGATTAGTCTGTGACAATCCAACCCTTACTATTTTCCCTTTTATTGGAACAAAATGTGTCTGTAATACTCTCATTGCCATTATCATCTGTTCTTTTTCAAGTTTCTTTCCCAATGTTATGTGTGGAAACCAGTTATATGGTTTGTAACAACGATTAATTGTTACATCTTCTCTTGCAGAAAATATATCATACACCTCATAGGAAAGATGCATTAAATATTCGTCCAGAACAGGTGTAGCATACATAACATACGGCAGAAACTGCCCGATTGAAAATATATTTATCTCTCCTGCACCTATTTTATTAAGCTTCATGAATTCTTCCTTAAGATTATCAGGTTTTCTTGTTTCGAAGCTTGAAATTGTCAGATGCGGAGGAACATTATTCTCAATCATATAAGTATTACCTGTTTCTTTTGCAATATTATCAATTAACCTCTGCAATCCCTTTGTTACATGTTCATCAAAATATGCTGATATAAGATACATATGCCGCCTCATTATTATTAATCACCTATGCCAAACTCTCTGGCAATTCTACATCTATTACTATTTTTCTTTATCTATGTGTGAAGCAATAAATTTCCCAATGATTGCAAGTATCAAAATAGAGACATAAAACCTCGGATCACGATGTTCTCCATATAAAGCAAACCAAATAACGATTGAAAATACCACTATAGTGTATACTTGAAAAAAGAATTTTTTCATAAGTACTGCTCCTTTATTTGGCAAATCCGAAGTTAGCGATTTCTTTTTCCGGTATTCTCTGTCCCACGGATTTCCTCATGATAGA
>OKRS01000829.1_pt1 | contig 22350 bp, 23 predicted proteins | sample 1601191 | NCBI WGS metagenome assembly OKRS01 (sample SAMEA3541509, study PRJEB24748) | human gut metagenome | biome: human gut; feature: human-associated habitat; material: faeces | place: China | collected 2012
TCACACTATGCGTACCCATATAGAGTTTGATTTGCTCCAACTTGGATGCGACAGAAGAAGGTATTTGATATTGTTTATTCATAATTTAAAATTTTAAATAGCTTAATTATGAATAGTTACTATTGCTTATATATGTTGATAATCTTGTTGTAATAAGTTTCAGAATTATAGCGTGTTTGAGCTTCTGAAGCAATCGTCTTATAGTCAAACTCTGTGTTCCACATTCTCGTAATCTCCGATTTTAGATCGTTAACATTACCGCTACAGAATGTATAATCAGTAAGTTCCGGAATACCACCGATATTTGCACCCAATACAGGTGTACCCAAGCTCTGCGATTCTATCACAGTTAGCGGATTGTTCTCGCTCCATTCAGCAGGGAGCACCATAAAGCGAGCCTTCTGAAGAATAGGCACAAACTCCTCCCATTGCATCTGTCCCTTAAACTCTATATGAGAGCAGTTCTTGTAGGTTTCCTTGAGTTCTGGAAGTAGCTCACCATCGCCAATCACGATAAGTTTCCTATCGAGCTGTGCTGCAGCCTTACACAATGTTCTTACACCCTTCACCTCATTCACTCGACCCAGATAGACATAGTAGTCTTCCTTTACCTGAGTCTTTGAAGAAAGCTCCGGAAGTTTCGTCACATCGATGAAGTTGCAGAGCACTCTGAATTTCTCTGGAGAATAACCACCCTTCACGCAGGTATCCATCATAAACTTCGATGGAGGGAGGAACCAGTCCACATACTTCTGCAGCACATCCTTATTCCATTTCTTAGCCTCCAGATAACCCACGATAGCTCCTGGAATACTACCCGGCAAACAGCGATGCTTCACCACAGCCAGTTTATCCGTAAAGCACTCCTCGCACCACTTACCATCTCTCATGCAAGTATAGCAAGGACAAACCAATTTGGTATCATGCAATGTCCAAACCACCTTTGCCCCGTATTCATGCGCCAACTTGGCAATCAGCGGAGAAAGCTGCGTATGGATATTGTTCAGATGCACCACATCTGGCTTGAAGTCATTCAGCAGTTGCGAGAACTTGCTCTTCACTTCCCCATCACCAAACGGACGGGTAAGAGCCATCAATTTGCTCATATTCCTTGGAAAGTATTTCTTCCAAGGCGTATCCAGATTCTCCGGATAGTCCATGGCAAATACCGCCACCTCGTGTCCATGCGCCTTCAGCAACTTTTCCAGATTGAGCATATAAATACAATCACCGCCACGGCGGTAATAAAACTTATTTGCTAATAAAATCTTCATAAAAAAGCGATTTAAAGAAACTTTATTCCTTATACTTTAAAAAATCATAAACAACTAAAAGCTTATTATAATCAGTACCTTTTTTCTCATTATATCCTCTAAGATATTCCTCCAAATCATCTAACTTCACATTGCTCTTTACTAGTACGGAATAAGCAATTGCATTGGTTTTATAACTTGGTTTAATTTCATCATCACTCAATATTTCTTGAATCGTTTTATGTTCATTATGAGATGACTTATCACTTTTTAATTTATTCTTAAAAGTTCTAATTTTATCATCTTGGTTTTTCTTTAAAGTTGCCTCATGCCCAATACTTTTATTTATCTCACTGAATCCATAAATAGGAAAATACTGAGCTTTATTGATTTTAAACTTATCAATAAGTGATAACCTTTGTTCATCAGCCTCTTCAATAACAGAAAAATAATCAACCATTAATTCTTTAGATGTCTGATACTGATATTTGATAGTCTTATCAGTTCCAATAGCCAAGACCTTATCACTATTTTTTAGAGTCGCTAAATCTTCAGTTATCTCAACCTTTATGCCATTTGCACCTTTATATATATCACCAACAATATCTTGTACCTTTCTGATGTCCATAGCAGATATAGGTAAGCGCAATTCTGATAAAGCCTGATAAACAGCAGTAAAATTATCCGTTTTAATCTTATTTACTCTGATGTTCTTATTGTCAACAATTATATCAAAAGGAATTACTTCTGTATTTTCACTACCGTGATCCCTTTCTATAATCAAAAAGTTGTTCCTTATTTTTTCAGCTGTTTCTGAATCAGAATTTACATAAGAAAAAATAGTATGAAGTAATTTCTTTATATTTTCATCAGTTAAGCTATATCCGATAAAGATTATAGGATTATGCATGAATAATGACAACAACTGAGCTCTGATAAGTTCATATTTGGTATCAAAATTTCTATAATCTCCAGCTGTTATTATAATGGAAGATGGATTTTCTATTGAACCATGTATCTTATATACTGCACCATAAGGATTACTCAACAAAATATTATTACCGACAAGAGGATCAAACTGGAAAACTTGCTCTACGAGATTATCATAGTTCGTTGTAATGACAGAACTGATATTTTTTCTTATCGTTTTTAGAGTTTTAATTTCTTCAAGCATTTCTGGTTTGAAAGAATTATCAGCAAGCAAGTGAGAAATATAGATTTTAAAACGGCTATTATCTATACCTTTTCTTTTATCTTCGAAAAAAATGTCATTTATGTTTTTAAACTTACCATTTCTATCTTCTTCCAATTTTTGATTAAAAATCTTTTCTATCTCAGAAGCCATCTTTGGACAATCACCGTTAAAACGAGAATCAATATTCAAATATTGCTCATCGTTACCCGTCAAATCTACTGTAATTTGTTCTAAAAGAGATTTCCAAGAATAAGATTTTTGAAGATATCTCATAGACATACCTGTACCGATAAACAATACTGGATGAGTATGATAATTAGAAACAAAATCTTTTATATCCATATTTACTCTAATGCTTTTTTCATATACACGTCAGAATCTTCGCTTATATCATTCCAACTCACACCTACAGATGTACCTTTGACATTCACTTCCCCTATATTAATATTTAGACCAAATGACAACAACTTTACTCCTAAAGGTGAGAGTTTGTATGTATCTCCATCTTCAGACAACTTAACCGGTCTTAGTACACCAGTAGAATTTAGTAATTCAGTATCGCCATCCTCATCATAATAAGGAGTTTGATATGAAGGCAACTTTACCAAGTCTACGTACGGAATACGTTCCAATACAGAAGCCAATCTAAAGAAATTTTCAATAGAAATCTTATCATCAATTCTAGACCTAGTAAGATTGGCAAGTATTACTTCCTTGTTGATATTATCAAGTCTATTAACCATTCCTGTTATCAAATAACCTGCAGAATCTCTTGCTTTTTGGGCAATCTCTTCGGCAAAAATCTTACGTTCCTGTATTGGTAAATCCGCCACACCTAAAATGTACGCAGTATACTTACGAAAGAATTCACTTTCCTTGAAATTTTGCATGACTTGAATTTCCTGCGCTAAAGCACCACCAAAAACAGGAACCAAATTAACCAAAGCCTTCACTTGTTCCACCCATCCTTTTATTGATGTTAGAGGCTTTAGTTTAGTAGATTCTACTTTAGTGAAAGTTACATCTACAAAATTATTAATATTATCCGTATTCATAGTTGTACAAAATACTACTTATTATATAAAAGAAAAGGCTTTTCATTAGTGCCTCTTAAAATATTTATTCTCAATATGCTTAAACACATAATATTTGATAACATGCGAAAAACATATCGCACCAATCAATGTTGCAATACAAGTAGCTACATACAACATGTCATTGTTGTGAATAAACTTATCCAGATGTAACATACTTACCACCCTAAAAAACATCATGTGACAGAGATAAATCTCCATACTAATACCACTCAGATACTTAGCCACCTTATTATTCAACACAATATCCTTTAAATCAGACAAGCTGCAAATACAATAAAATCAGGCAAGATAAACAGCCCCTTGATATCACCAACAAATCTTAATACAATAAGTACAAGACATGATGCCAATGCTATCATTCTTAGTTTTTCCACCCCAATTACTCCTCCTTAGCTGATACCGGGCAAGTCAATCTGCCATCCAGTCTACTTGCATTATTATACCATTGTAATGGTCTTGCATTACTTATTGTATCAGGTCCACCATTTGAATCTGGTTTAATATGATCTATTTCCCTGCCATTGTTATAACGTTCAGATCTATCCCCATACTTGACGCTCCACATTGGCCTTTACGCCATACTGCAGGATCTTCACCTAGAACAACTTGTCCTTTGTTCCAAATCTGTCTTTTTTCTTCAATTGTCCAATTAGCCATAATTCTAAAACATTTAATCAAAATAAGAACTTCATTTTCACCCATTCTTCCTTCATAAAGTCATACATGTTAATGACCTTCACAGGAAGATTTGCTGTCACCAAGCAATCAGGAATCTCTTTAATAACGAGGGAATAGTCACCAATTACAAAATGCTTGCAATATGACTTATTATAAATACAATTCTACATTTTTCTTGCCGCAACCATTCAATCGCTTAGCAGGAATACCACTAACAACATCTCCATCAGGGACATCTTTCACTACAACTGAATTGGGACATATAAATGCATAGTTCCCGACATGTACGCCGCCTAGAATTTTACATCCAGCTCCTAAAAAGACATTATCACCTATACGAGGGACAGAAACTCCAGTTTTCCCTCGAACAGACCCTATCAGAACTGACGGAAAGATAGTAACGTTTTCTCCAATTATTGTTCCTGGGTTAAAAGTCCTAGGACCATAATAATTTAACATACATCCTTTTCCTATCTTCACGCCTAATGGTAATTCTATAAGATATCTCCTTTGTATATAAGCATAATATATCATTAAAGGCCACCACAACATGCCCCCCACATCTACCGAAGCATGTCAAAAAACGATAGACTACAAGCAGTCGAAAATAAGGATAGATTATTATGCGAAAGAAAAAATAAGGAAAGAAAGGGCAAGGTTCATATCTCTGAAAATCAGCAATAACATATTCCTTAAACAATGCAAATTGATTTCATTTTATTCCTCCTTAAGTTTTTGTTCGAATATGTTTATGAATTGTGTTGCCAATTTATCCCACGTAAACTTTTCTACAATAGTTTTATGTGCAGCATCCCCTATTTTTTTGCAATATACTTTGTCTTTAGAAAGCTTGATAACTTTTTCTGCCCAAACTTTTGCTTCAAATTTAGGGATAATAAATCCATTGGTTCCATCTTCAATCATCATGTTAGAGCCTCCATTTATACTAGTAATTGTAGGCATTCCGAAATACATAGATTCCAGAAGAACCATACCATATATATCATAAATTGTAGGCAGAAGGAATATATCTGTGTTAGCATAAACCTTGCTCAAAAACTTTTGCTCAACTCTTGGAATATAATAAATATTATCAGTAAGCCCCAATTCGTGAACTCTTGCATTGAAAACATTCTTATATGCCTCATTTTTATATCGACCTATCATAATGAGCTTAAAGTTTACACCTTTTATCTTCAACTCATTCAGTATATCAAGCATAAATAGAGAATTACGCCTAGGTTCAATAACGCCAACATACAATAATTTAAGGCAATTCATCTCTTTAATCGGAGTCAATTCTGGTAGTTCCTCATTGGTGATGTTACGCAAGAAAGATGTGCTCAATCCCACACCAACAGAATGTACATTATTCAAACCCTTGGAATTAAGATACTCTTTAGCCAAACCACTTTTAGTAATAAAACAAGTGCTTAGCTTTCTGTATCTATTAACAAACAACATATCAAACACCTTAGCCATCTTATTGTAATTGTGGTTGAAATCACAATAATATGGACCATGGTAACATACCATCTTATGTTGATACTTCTTTGCCAGATACCATGTATAGATTTGATTATATTCACAAACCTGAATAATATCGTAACTATCAAGAATAGCATCAATGTTTTTAAGCCATCCATTTTTTAATGCGACAATAGCTTTTACACTATATATAGTTATCTTCTGATTATCAATACAAACTTCATTTTTAGAGAATTGATTATTATCAGAGATACTCATCACATCACACTCATGACCTATTTTTCTTAAGGCGATAGCCAGCCCTATCTCTTGAATATTATAGGTCATACGCTGAGCTTTAATTTCTCCTGGACAGTCTTTTATTATCAATATTCTCATTGAACTTTTTTTAATATATCATAAACAAAAGGGAATAAAGTCTTTATCCACATCTTAACCATGATTGGATAATAGTCTTTTGGAAAATAAGATTTTACAAAATCTAGGAATTCACAATAACTAAGTCCTTTAGGACTATTCATATAAGCCAAACGTTCTTTTAAAGAATGCTTCATAGAAAGCCACGGTTTGCCATGATCTCTTTCACAATCACCAACATATACAGGAGCTAAGAGGACTGGGAAGCCGTTCTTCTTAGCACGCAATGAATATTCCCAATCAGCTATGCCATGAGTGCATTTTTCATATAGTCCCCCAATTCTTACAAATACCTCTGCTGGAATTAGTAATGCATTACCATTACACAAGTCACACTCTTGATACTGTCCATTGGGAGCCAAAAGAAATCCTTTAATGTGATCACGCTTGAATAAGATTTTTCCACCATAAGTAAGCGAACCTGTTTTAGGATCTTTTGTACAACCCGAATAAATTCCGGCCTTTTTATATTTTGATAAACAATAAGAATGTGTATTTAAAAGAATGCTCAAAGAGTTCTCATAAAGAGCCGTGTCATCATTTACCAACCACAAAAAATCAAAATTCTGTGAAGAAAGTGCATTCTTCCATGCTTTCCTCATACCACCAGCCCAAAACAATCCATTTTGGACATCAATATGTACATCAGGGTAATTGTCCCTTACCAAGTCTGGAGTTCCATCACTTGAGCCTCCATCCACTATAAAAATAGATATCTCGACTTTATCCAAGCAATCTTGTTTATACAAATGTTTTATACACTCTAATGTCTTATTCTTGCGATTAAAACAAGTTATTAATACAGCAACTTTAATCATATTATATTATTTTATAAATTACGTATAAATTTTGCAGGATTTCCACCCCATATTTGATTAGAAGGTATTGATTTTGTCACAACAGAACCTGCTCCAACAATTGAATTTCTACCAATAGTAACCCCTTTTAAAATAATTGATCTAGCACCAATAAATACATTATCCTCAATAATAACAGGAGAATTAACTTTGCATTTTTGATCATCTTTACTCATTCTTATCTTGTAATCTAAAGAATGGAAATCAGACGTAAATATTAAAGTTCCCCCCCCAATATCCACATTGTCACCTATAACAATAGAACAATGAGAAACCAATGCAGATTGGGATATACCAACATTCTTGCCTATTCTAATCTCTGCTTTTGGATGAACCACAAATTGGCAACGACCATATATTCCTATAGGATTATCTGTTGACACATTATTCATTCTAAAATTATCACCTATAAAAATACCTATCGAATGATTTGCCACATGAATAAAAGGCGTACCATAAGTGGAAAAATTAGAATGTCTAATTCTATTAACTCTAAACAAAATACAGGTTTCCAAATAAGAAAAATAGAACAACCAATATTTATAAATTTTTCGAAAAATCTTATATACTAAATACATCATAACAATACATCCCTTCCATTACTATCCCATATATAAAGTATCTCATTTGCAGAATAACTTGTATATATATATATAAAATAAACTCTTATAATATTAATTATCAATATCCAACATCCTAATTTTAACATCCACTTTTTATGTAGCTTACAAAATAGCAAATCTTTAAATGCTACTGCCAAGAACATCACTTGATATATTTTCATTGCTACAGATATGCGATAACCTATTTCCACTCGATAAATTGCAGCAGACAACAAGACACCTACAATATAGATATTTGCATAATATGTCAATTGAGGTCTTTTACGAACAACATAATATGTCAAGATTAAAGTTATAATATCAGGTAAAGCTAATCCTATACCATAATTTATAGCGTTTTCACCTAATCCATTACCTGTCAACCACACATCTGCATTATCAATATATCCAGAATAATAATCGGAGACAAAACTACTTGAATAGTTAATATATCTAACCAAGCCAAGCATAGCGTCTGTAGTAAACAAAGACCATAATCCTATATATAATAGTACAGAGGTCTTTAAACTAAAAATTGGTTTCTTTAGATATTTAAGGGAAAAACTAAAAAATGCAGGTATAATAATTCCCATATGACTTCCCAATGCTAAAGCAGCAAAGATTATTGCTTTTTTATAATTACTGTTATTATAAAAATAACTTGAAATCATTAGAAAAGAAAAAGCAAAGAACCATCTAATTAGATTTTCTGCAGGAAAAGAAAACAAGAAAAAAAGAGGAAATGCATAAGCCATCGAATCCTTTACCTCCCTCAATAAAAAGGAACCCGCAACAATTAGAAAGAAACTTAAGAAAAATATTAGTCCCTGATAAGGCAAACCTACTATATCATTCAAATGGCATAATCCGACAAATACAGGATCTGAAATAGTTCTTAATCCTTTATCACCTAAAAGAATGTCATAATATTTAAAAAAATAGCCATTATAGTCAACTCCACGACCGAAGCGCAATCCTTCATTTAAAGCGAATATTAATATAAAAGGAAATACACTAAGCCAATACTTTGAGGGGGTAACCTTAGCAACTTTGTTTCCAATTATAATTCCAAGCAACACAACAGTAAGCCTCAGAATAAAAAAAGTAAAATAATTATCAAACATCAATATGATTTTTTAAAGAATTTATATCTAAAAACAAATTATAGTTCTGCTCAAGCCAATCAATAGGCTTATTCCACCATTTCAAATTACATAGATATTTAATGTCATCTGCGCTATATCTTTATCTTATAATCTTTGCTGATACCCCCCCCCACAATGGCATAAGGAGGTATGTCTTTAGTTACTACCGCTCCAGGAAGTACAACAGCTCCATCTGCAACTTTAATGTTCGGAGAAAGAATAACATGATTGCAGATCCAACAATCATTGCCTATTTCTTCTGCACTTGAAGAAATAGAAATGTATCTTCCCCTATATTTCCATTCAACATAACTATTTTTCAAAAAACGCTTTAATATTTCCATATCTAAAAATAATAATATAACCTATCAATATATTTATTTGTTACTAACCTAACAAGAAACCACAATAATAATTTATTTTTAAAATGTGGATAAAGAGCTTTAGATTCTTTTGGATAATCTTGTCTTGCTAATATATACATATGATATATTACTATATTTTTCCATGATATACCAGGAGTTAATTTCAAGTATCCTAAATAATCTTCACTTATATCATTTCTCTTATACTTTGCTTCGCATGCATCTGTCACATACACAAATACCGGTTCATCAATTCTAAAAAAGACAAAACGAGAGAAAATTCTAAAAAATTGCTCTAAGTCTTCATACCTTCTTAAATATTCTTTAAAGGGGCAGGCCTGCAAAACGGTTTTTTTAAACACTGCTGTTCCTGTCCTTGGCATACACTTTCTCAAAGCAAAAGATTTAAAGTTATTTTTAATAAAGCCTGATTTATAATGACCTGAATATAACTTTAACTTTTTATCTCTGCTATAATAAAAATTAGCAAAAAAGCAATCAACACTTTCATATTTGGCTATATGTTCACAGAAAATTTCTATTGCTGTTGGTAACAATTGATCATCTGCATCTAGAAACAAAATCCAATCATATAAAGCATGTTGAACTCCATAATTTCTAGCAGAAGAAGGACCTCCATTTTCCTTATATACATATCGAATACGCCTATCATTTATAGACTTTACAATATCCGAACTGTTGTCCGTCGAACCATCATCAACAATAAGAAGTTCAAAATCTTCATATGTCTGATTTAAAACAGAAAGTATCGTTTCTTTTATATTGTTTCCTTTATTATATAATGGTATAATTATAGATATTTTATCTTTTCCCATATTATTCCTTTTTATTATTATTAAATCAAAAAACGAAAACAAGAAACTCTTTACAAGGTATATAAAGATTTAGCCAAGAAAGATAATGAATTATCTTTTATGTGATTATATTTAATATACACACTGCTATAGTCAATATCTTTCAAGAAATTTATATTTGTTTCTTTATCCACAAGTCTGTCTTCTAATCCGAACATCTTCAGTAATGATTCAAATCGCGACATGCCACGTTTTTTATTACCCAATACTACAAATTGTTTCTTGAATATAATAGAAAAGGCACAAGCATGGAAAGAATCTGTTATCACAAATTCCGCATCATAGAAGCCTCTTAACCAAGTTTCTACAGAAGGTTTTATACGCTCCTGTAGTGTTTTTGAGTCATCATATTCAAGTGGATTATTAACCGCAAAAGGGACCATTTTTTTTTGTTCTGCAACTTTCCGAATTATATTCTTCAGCTCTTCTGTTTCATCCAACACATAATAAAGCAAAGTTCCTTTACTTTGGGGCGTATTAGATTTTGCAAACAATGATATATAATCCTCTTGTCCCAAAAGTAATGTCGGGTCCAATACATGTTGGGCAATAACATCCAAATAAAGCTTACACAAAGATTTTCCTCCTTCTTCCCTTACAGATACGGCATCAAACAATTGTAGTAACTTTTTACATTCATTTGTCTGCCTAACATTATACTCCCATATATCCGTACCAAAAGAGGCTGCATAAGCAATTCTCTTTGTTTTCCATCTTTTTGCAAAAGAAAGATATGCATTTTCAATTGATGTCTTTCCCCATCCATTACAGAAATAGCTTAAACGCCACACTTGGTCACTTCCTACAACTATTGCATCAAAATCCTTAGCATGAAGTTCTTTAAAGCTGCGTATTACCATTCTATGCATATAGCTATCTACAAAAATCTGAATATTTTTTGTAATAACCGGTCGGATTGTATTATAATAATGCTCTATGAAAATTCTATCTGCTTTACCAATTAATTTCCATATTGTTCGCTTTGCAAAACATGCGGGCAATTTCCATAAAGGAGGTAGCAAATTCTTATTAGGTGTGTCAAAAACCACAACTTCATGCCCCATTCTTTCCAACACCGTTTGCAAAGCATATGCTTGTAATATTCCTCCATAATTAGTATGGAGAGGTAATGTTAATATTCCTATTTTCATTTGTTTCTTACTTAATTATTATAATCATTTTGATAAGTTCGATTAAATCGTCTTATATAGACCTTGAAACCGTAATGTTTCAATTAAAATTCCTTTTAGTAATCTGATGCTTTTCGACATCCCAAAGTGTAAATATTTTACCTTTTCCTTTCCCCAACTATCACTTCCAGAACATTTGGCATGAACTTCAGCATAAACCTATAAATAACAATGCATATTCCTACACAAACCAATGGTATGGCTATATAGTTTAATGTCATTATATACCATGTGTCGCTAATGGGTATCAGATTGTCTACTAGCAGAGCAATTTTCTTGAATGCCTTTATCTCGTATGTCAAGATGAAAGGATGGAAAGCATATATAAAGAAGGAGTATCTTGCCAACTTCTTATTCGTCTCATATATCTTCTGATATCTGCACAATACTGACGCTACAATTATTATGGCAAAACTTTGGATAATTACTAACAAAGGATGTATCACTAGCGACATGGTACCCCCCATTGCAGAACCAGAATAGGTTTGATATATCATCAACAATATTGCTATCGGACATATCAAATGCCTCCATTTCCATAATGCTTCCGTGAAATCCTGCTTTTTGATAGCAAAGTAAGCTCCCATGCTAAAGAACAAACTTGCACAAGCTAACGTTCCACTAATCAATGAGCACTTGATATCAAATGTATATATCGCAAGCACCAATATGATAAAAATAAATTTTATCTTCTTGATAAGCCAATAGATAGCAGGAGATATAATAACCATTATAATCAGGTCTCTCATATACCAGAATGGCAAAAGAACAGGTCCGCTATTGTGAGTCGCAATACCTAGCCAAGTGGTTCTTTCTTCCCAAACACTACTATCCCATAACATGTGCAGATAACCATTTTGCTGAAAGTAATCCATAATTCCAGACCATGGTTTTCCATGTAACAGAATACCACCCACCTTAAACATCAAAGTCCAAAGAATAAGCAGAACTATCCATGAGAAATATGGCACCACTAAACTATGCCATCGTTTCCGTAATTTTGAGATATAAACTGTCTTATTATATTCTTCTATCTTCAGGAACAGGAGATAGCCTGATATGATAAAGAAGATGGGCACTGCACTTCTGGCTATTACTACTGAAAAGAACAGTCGGATATAATCATAGACTGCTAATCCTGAAAAGACACAGGAATGAAGCCGCTCAACATCAATTTCAGCACCAAAGCTATGTATAAACACTACTAATACTGCGAGTGGGAATCGCAACATATTGATACTCTCCGAGTACCCCCCCTAATCACTACATTTAACATTTGATCTTTATTTTTTTCATAACCGCACCTACTACTTTTTTACGCATTGCTATATCTATTCCGAAGAAGAACACGGTAATTCCTATAGATAACAAACAAACAAAGCCTACTATAATAAAGTTTAGTAATTCAGAAGTATCTAATAACCTGTATATTATAATAGGTACAGGAAGACTTACTAAAGTTACTACTAGACAAGAACGATATACGCTCCAAATCTCAGAACATTTGTAATCTACAATCTTTATTATTAGCCAGGGCTTCACTATTATGCCTAAAATCGCATAAACAACGAGACTGGTCCAAGAAAGAACCAATGGCGAATACCCTAACTTGAAAAGTACATACGTAATAGGAAATATCATAAATCCCAAAGTTGGAGATGTCAATGCATTTTCTCGTAAACGTCCTTTGGCATAAAGTGCCGTATAGAACGATGTATCAAATACCTGAAACAAGCTCTGGACGATAACCAACTGAAGAAAAGGTACAGTATAATTTGGTACCACCCCCAACCACAACTTTAGTAATGGGTAAGCCAACAAGCAAACAGGCAAGGCTATCAAATACATCATATAATAAGAGTATTTGGTACTCTCCAATAACAGATGCTTTGAACCTTCATAGTCTCCAGCTGCATACTTTTTAACAATTTGCGGATTGGCTGCCTGCCGAAAGTTGGATACGAATTGATTGGCTGCCATATTTACCTGTAGCGAAATTGCTCTTGCCGCAACAACGGCAGGTGTAAAAAAAATATTGAGTAATATCAATACACCTTGACTATTAAGAGCAATAGAAGCATTGGCGAACATACTCCATCCTGAAAATCCTGCAATTTCTTTGAAAATCTTCTTATCGAAAGAAAAAGAAAAACGAGCCTCTTCAAAGTGACGAGTGCAATAGAAACGATAGAAGCACATGACACCTACTTGCACACCTAAAAGCAATGTTGCATACATCATCAATCTATCGCCCCCCCCAATCGTCAAAAGATAACAGATTAACAACTTAGCAGAGACTTCAAAAATGCTCATATAAGCATATATTGACATCTTTTCATGCGCAACAATAGTAGCATTATAAGGTACCTGAGTTAATGTAAAAACTGCTGTTAAAATTGATAGATGATATGTATAAACTGCTGCCGACAATCTATCTGGAGCAATAACCATCTTATTATATAAGAACCATAGCCCTACCGTTTCGGCAACAATTACTATCAATATTGCTATTAATATATGGATATTGAGTGTAGTAGAAAAAGTTCTTTTTAACTTTTCTACGTTACCTTCACCAAGTGCATAGGTTAGGAATCTCGAAGATCCTGTAGATAATGCTCCATTAATGAAAGACAAGAATCCAACTACACCACCAACAGCTTGATAAATACCATAGTCATCTACTCCCAATTTCTGCAAAATGATACGAGAAGTGAACAAAGAAATCACCATCGTAAACATCATACGGAAATATAGGAAAAGCGTATTTTTTGCTATTGTTTTATTATTCGATTGCATAGAATATTTAAAAATAGGCATTATAATTTATCAAAATAGTATACTCTTAGCCTTTCGGATAATAGTAAATATTTTATCTATCAAACGAATGATTACATAATCTTTATTTTTTTCTAACCAATAAATAATTTTTTCATTTAAACCGGCATTATTCAAATAATCAATGTATTTTAAATTTAAATCTGCAACTGATATTTTGTTCAATTTACACCATTTTGTGATAATTCTATCTGTATCAGCATCGAATTTCCAGTCTATTCCTTCTTCATAATTATTTTGTTTATATGCTTCAATTGTTCTTTTTATACCTTCCTCTATAAAGATAGTTTGTCGAAAATCTTGAACTACAGATTTAATCTTCTTATTATCCATTATTGCATCAATACTCCTACCACCAAGAATTTCTCCTTTTCGTGAAGGAAGTTCCTTTGCATAATAATCACTAGGAATGTCTATTATCTTTATCTCTTTACCAATCGTTTTCGATATTATCGACAAAACATCATTCCATGTTGGAGTTTCTTCACCACAAACATTAAAAGCCTCATTATAAGCTTTTTCATTTCCTATAAGTCCTACAACACCTACCGCGAAATCCTCAACTCTCGTCATATTGCATCGATTGTTTCCTCCATTCCAACGAATAATAGGTTTGCCTTCCAATATACGAGCAATCAATGTCCAATGGCAACAGTACCTAGGACTTATACCATAAGGAATACGTGTGTTTCCGTAAGTAACACATGGTCGAATAATCGTATATTTACAATCTAAGTTTTTAAATAACAAATGAACTTTTTGTTCACTCCTCCATTTGTTTACACTATAATCCCATATTGCAAGAGACTTAACATCTTCCTCACAACATGGTCTTCCACCCATCTTTTGTGTATCATATACTGCACATGAAGAAATAAAGAAATATTGTATAGTATAATTAGAGTAAAAACGAACACTTTCTTCTGTGTCCTCATCAGTATAACAAAGAAAATCCATCACAGCATCAAAGGTTCTTCCTTGTAAGGATTTCTTTATAAAATCAAAATTTCTTCTATCAGATTTTATTAATTCTACATTTTCAGGAATTCTATGATTACCACGATTTATCATCGTTATTTTGATACTTTTCTTTATAGCAACCTCTGTAACAGCAGAGCTTAAAACACCTGTTCCACCTATAATTAATATTTGCATAGATACAATTAAATTTATATTACGAATTTAAGCTATCAAAACTTTAAAATAGTTCCACCCCAGCTTAGTCCAACACCAAATCCTGATACCATAACTTTCATCCCTTTATGGATAGTTCCGGCATCCAAACACTGCTTCATTGCTATCATCACTGTAGATGATACCGTATTCCCTGTTTCTTCTAAGTTCACATAGAATTTATCTTTCGGAAGAACACAAACCTTACGAATGGTATTGAGCATGAATTTGTTAGCCTGATGGAATACGTAATAATCTACATCTTCATTAACCATACTATTCTTTAAAAGAGTATCCTTCATCATGGCAGGAACTGCATCCAGTGTGAAATTAAATATACCACCGCCATCCATATAGAGATAATCATCAAATCGTGTATGACCTTCATCGTCTATCACGCTATTACCATTTGGTTGATGGCATCTAGCAGCACCCGTCCTTACTATCAGCTTTTCAGCACCACTTCCATCTGTACCAAGTGAAAATTCACCAATCTCAGCAAATCCTTCTGTTGAAATCAGGCAAGCAGCAGCAGCATCACCAAAAATGGAACGATTACTCTTATCTGTAGGATGTAAGTACTTGTTATATGTTTCAGCAGTAAGTAAAAGCACATTCTTTGCTATACCACCAGCAATAAGCCCCTTTGCCATTGCCATTCCATATACACAACCAGAACAACCCAAATTATAATCTAATGCACCTGTTGTTGTTGGAATACCTAAGCGATTTTGAATAATACAAGCCGTTGATGGTAAAAAATAGTCCGGACTTTGGGTGCAAAGAAGAACAAAATCAATATCACTTGGAGATATTTTATACTCATCAAACAGTTTCAATGCTGCTTTCTCTGCCATGTCACCTGCTGTTTCATTTTCTCCTGCAAGATGGCGAGAATTGACTCCGACTTTCTTAGCAACCTTATCAACACTCCATTCAGGGAACTCTTTAACTAGTTCTTCGTTTGTTACAACTTTTTCCGGTAAATAATATGATATTCCTTTTATATAAGCCATCGTATATATTATTTTATTATAGTTTAATTACCCCCCCCCTGTTATTTTAATACTAGATCCTGTCATCCATGCTGCAGCATCCGACAACAAGTATATAGATAAATTGGCAATATCTTCAGGTTTGCCATATCTTTTTAGAGGGTATTTCTTTTCGTCTTCTTTTAACTCTTCTTCTGTAATTCCACCTTTAAAGATTAAATCTGTCCAAATCATGGCAGGAAGTATGCAGTTGACTCTTATCAAACGAGGAGCCAATTCCAAAGCCAAACAGTTGGCATAAGAAATGATAGCCCCCTTAGAAGCACTATACATTGCATTGCCAATGGTTGGAGAATCACAAGCTATGGATGCAATAAAGACAATGGAAGCAGACTTGTTGATTTTCTTTTGCTTCAAAATCTCTGTTTGCAACATCACAGGTGCCTTGAAATTAACATTCATCATATTTTCAAGGTCAGACTCTTGCAACTGTTTGCAAAGTATACGCTGACCAATACCTGCGCAGTGAACAATGCCATCCAGCTTAGGCAATTTGGCAACCATTTCTGCCAACGCAACGTTGTCGCTGAGGTCGGCAGCTAAAGAAAGGTTGTCATCGCCTTCCATTTCAGACATTGTCTCAGACAGTCTTTGCTCATTTCTACCATTTACAATCACAGAGGCGCCCATCTTGGAACAGGCGATGGCGATGCCACGACCTATTCCAGATGATGCTCCTGTAACCAAGATAGTCTTACCATCCAAGGTAAAAGGATTGAATGTTCCCATTCCTTACTTAGAAGCTACAAGATTGAACAAATCCTCAACAGTAACACACTCACGGATTTCCTTACCTGTGATAGTCTTACCATAAACTGTCTTTACCATAGCTATCACGCCCATGCCAGTAAGACTGCCCCACTCGTCAATCTCGTGGAACTCTGTGTTAGCCTGGATTTCTGATGCATCAGTGTCATCAAACTGGTCTGCAAAATTTGCAATAAATTCATTTAATTCCATAATTCTTTTTCTTTTGTTAATATTAATATTTCCATAATACATCTTCATCGACAACCTGGGCTGGATGCCCAGAAACCATAGTATGGGCTGGAACTTTACTTATAACGAAAGCCTTAGCTCCTACAATTGCACCATCTCCAACCTTCACACCGTTCATGATTGTACAAGATTCACATAACCAAGCCTTATCACCAATGATAACGGCCTTAGAGTTTTTATATCCTTGACGGTTGATATAATGCGAACCATTATTGTCTCTTACAGTTACATGCCTGCCCATCATTACTCCATCTCCAAACTCTATGTGATTGCCACAAACAACAGTCAATCCTATATTGGAGCCACTGTGGCCTTTGAAAGTAAGGGTTGCATTTGAGAAAACCTCTATGTCTGCTCCATAAGCAATGGTTGTATTTGGTCCTAAATTTAAAGTGCCATTAGGCTGCACTAACAATCGGGTTTCCAAACGAGATTTAGGAAAATGCATTTTATTTCCAAGAATAGTTTTACCATTCTTGTTGATGGTTGCATTCTTTGCTATTCTCATCACGCAATGAGGTGTTGGTATAAGTACATTTCCATCGAGAATTTCTCGAAATGAGTTATACTTGAAAAACTGACAGACAGCCTTAGGATTTAATTGAGTTGTTCTAACAACTTCTAAACCATATCGCAAAATAGACTTAATCTGAGATTTTTTTCTCTTCTTGCCTTTCAAAATATACTTATCTGCTATTTGAAGGAATGACATTTTATCTAAGTCATCAAAAAACTCTTTTCTGTCAACCTTTGCAGGAGCCAATGGTTTATTTAATGAAGGATTACCTTTCTCTATGCTTTCAAATGGGACATGAATACAATGTATACGGCTTTTTACCTTTTCAAAATATGCTTCACCTTTCTTAGAATTTATCATCACTAAAGATGTACCTAAATTCTTTTCTAGCGATTTATCAACATTTTCTATTCCCCAGAAATCAGCAAGAGTAATATCACTCATACGAGGATATCCTTTAAACTTACATTCATAGCATGAAGGTCGACAATAAACTCCAGTCTGAAGGTAACCCTTAGTGAAATTTGATTGATCCTTTGTTTCATACATATGTTTACCATTAGCAAGAATAACTTTTTGGGTAAGATTGCGCCAACCGTATTCTTTGGATTTAGCTTTACAGTAAACAACAGGGGAGCCATACCTCTCCTCGTATGAATCTAGGTATTTACGCCAAACCTTAGGGGAATTTGTTCCACGACATATAAAATCTACAATTATAAGATTTTCATAATCCTTACGTAAGAATGCTCTAAGTGCAGCCATTTGACAAGGACTTCCACAAACCAAGACATTCTCGCCATTACGCAATAATTGTCGAACTTCTTTGTAGAAACCGATCAAAGAACTTTGCAGATACTTTGAACTTCTTATTCGTGGCAAATCTTCCTTCTTATTGGAAATGAATTGTCTTACAGAAAAGTCATCGTTAAAGACAGCTCCACCAACATAACCTTGTTCTTTGTACATAATGTCTGCAAGAGCAGAAAACAAGCCACCAGAAGTTGAATCAAAAACAACTTCAAGATTTTTATGCTCAGCTGCATAACAAATGGATTGAGGCAAGTCGTTCTTTTTTAATTCCGTTATATTCAGAACTGGACAAACCTTCTCACATAAACCGCAGTCAACACACTTTTCCTTGTCAACTTCAGGATACCAGAATCCTTCGTTATCGGTCTTGAATGTGATGGCTCCATGAGCACATACGTCACCGCAAGCATTACATCCGCAACAATCTTCTTTTCTTTTTATATCTATCATAATATGTTATTGTATCGCTAATAATCGGATTAAATATCACACTTAAAAAGTGTTTTTTATAACGTTTAAACATAATAGCCAAATAGAACTACTTTCGGAAATAAAGTTGCAATATATTCTTCGCTATTCGTTTACTGTTACCTAAAGAATCAGTTTTCATAAATCTCCCTTTACTTCTTCTATGCCTAATACTTTTGCGTTATGCATAGAAGTAAATCCACATTTATTACAAACTAAAGCTACAGAAGGCAAAAAAGACCCACCTAATTGCATGCTTGAAAAATCATTTTGCAATGAATTGGCTAAATATCCATCAACTATCGTAAAGGAATTATTATGACATATTGGACATTGATAAGAGCCGATTCTTTCCTGTAGCTTTTCTAATATAATTTGCTTATTCTCAGTTGTCAACATAATTCATACTTTTTAGTGTTTCATATAATTTTTCATGTAAATCAGAAGTATCGGAATAAAGAAGTAATCTGTCTGACTTTAAATCAAAAGGAATCTCATCTTTATTTTTTTTATTTGCTAACAAAAGAACTGTTTTTCCTATACTATGGGCTATACCTATTTCATAGAACACGTTTGGATTTTGTCCATCCAATAAAGCTATTATGATAGATGACTCCAGTATCATATTTACAATCTGTCGAAGTAGATTACCAGGATTATACACTTCATCACTTCTTGCACAACTATAATTTGCTGCTTGACAAGAATAAAAAATAGCTTGATATATTGCTGAATACCTATCATTAAAAGGCATCAAACAAAATGCTGTATTTTCCTTTACTTTAATATTTTCAATCACAATACCCAAATTTGTATAAAACTGAAAATTAGGTATTGTATTTTTTATCAACAAATCAGTTTCAGGATTTTGTAACAACAATTTATTTGTATCAAAGAAACGCTCTGGTGATGATTGCATAACATCTCTCCATTCATATATTTTATCTTCTATACGCTCTCTCTGACCAAAGATAATCTTTGTATTTTTCCTCTTCTGCCTCTCATTTAAAATAAATACAAAAATAGAGAATAGCAAAGCTAAAATGCTTCCCAACAACGAGAAATATAATATTGTTTCAGACATAATTCTAACAAATTTTAGAATAAACTAACCAGACCCATACTACAGCAAGAACGACATCTAAAAGGCCAAACAACAAAGTTTTCGTCAATTTATCGTCCATATAAGAATAAGTCATACTACATCTTCTAAAAATGCAACAAAATATTGATACAACTAAGGTTGCAATAACTAAAATTATTCCCAAAGACATATTCTCACCTTTCATAAAGCCTGTTATAACAATAGTTATTAATACAAGGCATACATCTATCGGAAATTCCAAAACCAAATTGCCCCAATCACTTTTCTCACTTTCTTTTGAAATGAAATATTTCAATAATGAGACAAGTAACAAAAGGAAAACAGACAACCAAAAAGCATAAGATAGGGATTCCGAATGCTTTATTGCCTCTATTATTTTTTCCATTGAAACTATTTTTTTAGATTAAACCATTCCTCATCTATCAAACAGTTCTTACTATTTGGATCAGGACTTGCTTGCTCTACTTTTATCATCAATGGCATTGGGACACAATTGCCAAAGACAAGAGCTTCTCCTGGTACAGCTTGTTTGATTTTATTGATATAGTCTGAGGAGAAATAAGGTAAGACTGAATAGATGTAATTCATATCAACCTCATTCTGTATCCGGTGAACAATATAATTACCGCATTGAGACAATACTGTTTGAGACAACTCTGATGGGCGTTGAGATGAAATCAATAAATAAAGTGAATATTTACGTCCTTCCCTTGCTATCTTTTCGAAGATATTCTCACGCAGGATGTATTCTGTATCCTTGCGTATGTAACGATGAGCTTCATCCAATACTAAATGAATAGGATTCTTTCTTCTATTGTCACCCTTTTGCTTTTTCCGATAATCAAATAGCATGCGACTCACGACACTTGTCATCAACTCCAAAGTATCTGTCCCGACCTCACTTGAATCTATCGTTACAAGTTGGTTGTCATTGTTACCATTGGATATGCCAAATACTTGTGTGAGATAATCTTCCTCATCTTTATAATTAGATTCCTTTTCTCGCATAAACTCACATTCAGAATTATAGAGGAATACGTCCAATCGAGTCATTAAGGTTGATGTAAATTCCCTTATTCTCTGATTGCCTTTAGCCTCTTCTTCCAACAAGATAAGTTCTGCAGCCGTTTTCAAAAATTTATAATCAAAGTATTCACCTGACTCCAATTTTTCATCTGCTGTCTTCAGAGCAGAAGTTTCATCTATCTGCACAAATGCAGAATCACTATTTCTTGAAGACAAGGATGATTCATAATGTGCATTGTTCCCACCAATCAATTGAATAGTTACATATCTTGCATCATTTCCTGTTTTTACAAACTTAGGCAAAGCATCAGACAAAGAGTTGTTGTTGTTGCCATAATAGATCAAGCATAAATTTATGCAAGTTTCAAAGAAATTATTCAAGTCTTTTACCACATCTTTTGAAACATAATCCTTAGGAACAGTTTCACAAATCTCTTTCAACTTTTGTATTGCACCTTTGGCAATGGTCATCCTTGTACTATCCGAATCTGCCTTGTTGTTGATTTCAGACAAAATTCTCCAAGTTTTCCATTTAATGTAATTGGCAAATTGAGTAATGTCATCTTCTTCCTTTGAATTAAACATTCGGTAAAATTTATAACATTCTTGCAGAACATTATCCCAAAATGGCTTTTGAGTTCTTTCTGAAGCCATCAAAAAAGCCAACCACTCATCCAAGTTCATCAAATAATATGGCAAGGTAAACTTACAAATACTTTCTTCCGCCTCATCTACATTTGGCTTATAAAACACCGTATGTATTTCATTATTCAAGTTTTCGCAGAATGCTCTTGGATACTCTCCGTTCGAATCAAATAAAATGACCTTGGCACCATACGCATGGTTCTTCTCTTTTCTAAAGACTTCCTGCAATATTCTTGCTATCGTATTTGATTTTCCACTACCACTATTACCAAGAACTGCTGTATGGATATTAAAGAGTTTGTTTATGCTGAGCGATATTTTGTAATTGATCAAACTTTTGCTATAACCTATATCAATAGTATGATGTATATTTGTATCAGGAGTGCCTTGATTAGAAAGAATTTTCTTCAAATCATCAAATGTGACTATTTCTACATCATTATATAGAGAAGGAAAGATGCCTACTCCCATAGAGAAACTACCATCAGAAGGTATTGTGGCGCACCCGACAAACCCTGTGGAGTAGGCCGTGCAGATGCTAACCCAAAACTG
>OKRS01000830.1_pt1 | contig 22347 bp, 17 predicted proteins | sample 1601191 | NCBI WGS metagenome assembly OKRS01 (sample SAMEA3541509, study PRJEB24748) | human gut metagenome | biome: human gut; feature: human-associated habitat; material: faeces | place: China | collected 2012
GTGCAGATAAGATGAATGAGCGTGTAAACAGATTTAAGTTATTCTAAAGGTTAAAAGAGAATTATAATGATATTGGGGCATAAAAGACCTGATTCCACTTATGAGCAGGTTCATGTGGGGTTAGGACTTTTAACTCTGGTATTTTATGATACGATTAGGAAAGAAAGGTTCTTGTTGTGAGTGAGAATATATTTAAGGTATTTGGTAAGAAACTTTATTAGAAATAATCGCAAAATGTATGGATGACTATCTGTATGTATATGATTTACAGAATAATACAATAGAGTTTTCTGAATCGGCTGTGAACCGTTTTAAGATATCGGATAATGTTATGAATAATTTTACTAATGATGTTTTACAGTTGGTTTATGAAGAAGACCGTAAGATGCTCCAGGAGCATCTTACGGCTATATGTGAAGGAAAAGAAAAGGTACATAATCTTCATTACAGATGGCTTGATAAAGAAGACATGCCGGTATGGATTAACTGCCGCGGTATAGTGATTGATGATTCACAAGGGAACGCACAATATTTGGTTGGCTGCATGAAAGAGACTGGCAATCAAAGAAGAGCAGATAATGTCACAGGATTGCTTGGAGGTCCTGAATTTAATGCCTATATGCGCTCGCAGAAGACACACCTTTCTAAGGGATTTCTTATGCATATAGGAATAGATGATTTTGGGAAAATCCGTAATAAAGATTTCTATTTTGTGGATAAGACAGCATTTATTCGCCAACTCATCGATAGCCCCCGGGAAGTCACTTTGATTACGCGGCCGCGCCGCTTTGGCAAGACGTTGACAATGAGTATGCTGGAATATTTCTTTTCCATTGAAAAAGAAAGCCAGAGCCGTCATTTATTCGACCATCTGGCCATTGAACAAGCCGGGCCCGAATATATGGCTCAGCGTGGCCAGTATCCTGTCATTTTCCTTACACTTAAAGATATCCAAAATCCGTCTTGGACGACATGGGAACGGATGCTTTCCTTTATACGGCTGTTTTTAGCACAAGTCTATGATAGATATCGCTACATCCGTGAAAAGGCAGATATCAATGAAGTCCAAGCCCGCCTTTTTGATCACGTCGTCCAAGGACAGGCGACAGAAGACGAATTGGCCTTATCTTTGACCAATTTGATGGCTATGGTACAGAGTTACTATGGCCGAAAAGTTATTCTCCTTATCGATGAATACGATGCACCGATTCAACAGGCTTGGGAAAGCGGATATTATACCGGTTGTATCGGTTTCATGCGCCAATTTTTGAGCAGCGCCTTGAAAACGAACAACACCTTGGAATTTGCTGTCCTGACGGGCATTACCCGCATCTCTAAAGAAAGCATTTTCAGTGGCCTGAATAATCTGGATGTCTGTTCTGTTTTGCGCGATCAGTACGCCGAGGTCTTCGGATTTACGGAAGCAGAAATACAAGAACTCTTAGAAACCGTACATCATGGGGAAAAGCTTCCAGAATTAAAAAAATGGTATGATGGCTATCACATTGGCTGCGCAGAAATCTATAATCCCTGGTCCGTCATCAATTATGTGGCCCATGACTGCCAAGCCAGGCCTTATTGGGTCCGGACATCGGGAAACAGCCTTTTACGTCATCTCCTTTCTCATACGGATGAGTTACGGATTCAGATGATACAAAATCTGCTGCATGGCAAAGCCGTTCGCGTCACCTTAGATGACAGCCTCATCTATTCTGAAATAGACCAGGACCCGGGAGCCCTGTTCAATCTCCTGTTGACGACGGGCTATTTGACTGTCGAAAAGGTCTTATCCCTTAGCGATGACCGTTATGCATTAAGGATACCGAATGAGGAAATCCGCAAACTATACAGCACAGAAATCATGAATTTCTTAGGAAAAAATGTGACCAAGAATACCTTTGATGACCTGTTCGATTGAGCTAACGAAGCCTTACGACAAATTGAAACCAGGAATACATCACAGAGTTTCAAACCAGGGGAATCCATAACGTATGGAAATACGGGATTGCTTTTTATCACAGTTTCGCCAGAAGACTCTCCTCTTAGGTAGGGGCATCAATGGTGATGGGGCTGTAACAAAATGAGTTTTTTTGCTCATTTTGTTGCAGCCTTCCTTCTTTCCCATAACTAACACAATAGCTGGCATTTTTCATTTTCGTGAAAAATGCCAGCTACCTGTTTTTAGGCGTACTTTAATAAGCCTCGCTGTTTTTTCTTTTTTAGCAAGCTACTGTGTGTGTTTCTTCTTTTTCTAAATAGTGTTGTTGTAATCTGTCCGTATCACGGCGACTTCGGTATTTCCTCAGATCAAAGCCGAATGCCATGAATAACAGTTCCTTTTCTACACTTTCTTTTCCCTTATGTCTCACTCGGCGGTATTCGTAGTTTCCCTTTACCGTTCCAAACGCTCCTTCTATCTGTATGGATCGGTTAATCCGCAACTGGATTCCTTTTTTACTTTGAATGAACTTGTAGTCTTTGTCCAATAAGGATTGGTAGTAAGGATTGTACTGTATCATTTTATTCTGTTTCGGTTTCTTTCCTGTCCGGGTCGGCTGGCATTGATTCCGTTTTCCACAATACTGACAGTTTTCACATTGGTATGTTCGTACGGTCCGTTCATATCCGCTGTCCCTATCACGCTGCTTTTTTTCCGTTACGAAATGCAGCTTCCTTCCTTTGGCACAGGTATAGGTATCGCTGTCTGCGTCATAGACCATATTGCTTCGGTGCCCGATTTTTTTCTTGAAGGCTGATGTCTTCCGGTATTCATACTCCCGTGGTTTGATGCATACCGTGCTTCCTTTCTTTTCTATCCAGTCCATGTTTTCTTCACTGTCATACCCGGCATCCGCCACAATATGATCTGCTAGTCTTCCATACCCTGATTCCAAGGCTGTCAAGAACGGGATCAAGGTCCGGGTATCCGTTGGATTCGGGAATAGGCCCAGTCCGATAATATATTCAGACTGTACCGCTAGTTGAAGATTGTAGGCCGGTTTCAGCTGCCCATTTTTCATGTGGTCTTCTTTCATGCGCATAAACGTAGCGTCGGGATCCGTCTTGGAATAACTGTTCCGTGTACCCATTACGGTCAGGTGGGCATCATATTCTTGTTGTTTCTCCCGGATGGCTGCTACCTGTTCAAACAGTTTTTGTTCTGCTGTTTTTCGATGGCCAGACCCTTGCACAAACGTGATGCCGTTTCCCTGGCATACGTCTACAACAGACCGGAGTAATTCATCGTCATCCAGAATAAAGGTATCCATGCCCGTGAAAGCCAGCATCTGTTCCTGGATTTGCCGCCGTTTTTCCTTTAGCTTAGCAATCCCTTTTTCTACTCGCTTGCGCCAGACAAACGTATAGCGGTTCGCATTAGCTTCCATCTTAGTCCCATCAATATACCATTCGGTAAAATCTACGGAATCCAGCAAAGACAACTGATGCACAAACTGGACAAACAACTGGCGGAGTACGGCTATGGGAATCCGATGGAAGAAACGGCCAAACGTCATGTGGCTGGGCGCTAGATAGCCTTCCAGCAGCCACATATATTCTATATTGACACGGCATTGTTCGCTGATGCTGCGCAGGGAATACACGCCCTGGGCTGCAGCGAAAACCATCACTTTGAACAAGATTTTGGGAGGTACCTTAGGATTTCTGCCTTTCACAGAGTAGAGATGCTGTAATGCTGAATAATCCAACCTTTCCAATAATGCATCTACGATACAAACCAACCGATCTTGTTCTAGTGAAATGCCATAATCCAATGGCAAAACGAGTTGCCTCGGAGTGTAAGTTTTGGTATACTTTACGTGGTTGATTTTGTTTAGCATACAATAATTATACCAGCAAAGAGGCCCTTTGGGGCCTCTTTTGCTTAAAAAAATGGGCTCAGATAACTGAGTCCATTTTTTTCGATGAGGCTATTATGTTACAGCCCCTTTTAAGTTGTAGGGGTCGCCACGTGGGCGACCCGCCGGGGATTCGGTAACTATCCTGGACGGGCTTGCCACGTGCAAGCCCCTACGGACTACAAACTATTTTTTACATGGAAATCTTGCTGGTCTTAGTCCAGATACCCATCTTTTCTGCGTCTTTGATGAGTTCTTCACGGAAGTCCGGATGAGCGATGTTGATCAGGGCTTCGGCGCGTTCCCACGTCGATTTGCCTTTCAGCAGGGCTGTACCGTATTCAGTGACGATGTAGTGGACAGCCGAACGCGGTGTCGTGATGACCGTGCCAGCCGGGAGGGTCGGTTTGATCAGGGATTCGACATGGCCGTCCTTGAATTTACGCGTCGAATGGACGCAGATGAAGCTCTTGCCGCCGTTGGATGCGAATGCGCCCTGGGCGAAGTCGAGCTGGCCGCCGGTGCCGCTGATCTGCTGATAGCCAGCCGTTTCCGCGTTGACCTGGCCATAGAGGTCGAGGTCGATGCAGCCGTTGATGGAGATGAATTTATCGATGCTGGCGACAACGCCGACGTTGTTGACGTAGCTTACCGGAGCGTTGAAGACGATCTGGTTGTCGTTGATGAAATCATAGAGGCGCTGTGTGCCGCCGGCAAAAGCATAGATGATCTTGCCTTTATCGCGGTTCTTGTTGCCCGTAATCTTGCCGGCTTCATAGAGGTCGACATAGGAATCGACGAGCATTTCCGTATGACCGCTCAAATCTTTGACATCCGATTCAGCCAGTTTGCAGCCGACAGCCGACGGGATACCGCCGATGCCGAGCTGGAGCGTACTGCCGTCTTCGATCATGGGGATGATGTAATCGGCGATCTTGTCATCGACTTCCGTACCGGCGCGGTTGGGGATCTGCGGCATGGGATGGTTCGAGCCTTCGACGACATAGTCGACGTCGCAGAGGTTCAGTTCCGTTTCATAGCCCAGAGCTTTCGGCATGTTCTGGTTGACTTCGAGGATGATCGTCTTAGCAGCACGGATCAAACCGCGAAGGTCCGATGCCTGAGGCCCGAGGTTGAAGTTGCCCCACTGGTCCATAGGATGAACCTGGATGATGAGTTTATCGATGTTTTCCCAATACTTCGGCAATTCGTTGAAGAGAATAGGAATGAACCAGCAGCGGCCGGCTTTGGACATCTTGCGTTCAAACCCGTTCATATGAGCCGTTGCGAAGCGGATCTGTTCGTTCGAGTCACTGTTGAGATAAGCCGCATAGGGTTCATCTTTGACGACGGTCGTGGCAACGATTTCGACGCCATGCAGGTCTTTCGCCCGTTTACCGATTTCGATGTCGATATCATACGGAGCAGCGCAGCCGAGGCCGTAGGAAACGCGGTCGCCATCTTTGACGAGAGCCGCAGCCTGTTCAGCCGTGATCAATTTCTTCTTATACTCTTCAGGAATTTGTGAAAGTTTGTACATTCTAAAGTCTCCTCCTTCATGACTTTGCAATAGTAGTATGAGATAACCTTATATATAGTATAAAACTTTCCCGCGGCGACTGCAATCATATTTTGTGAAAAATATTACAAAATATGCTATTATACCAGAATAGTCCGTGATGAAATCTCCCTAACGGGCCGCCTTTTAGGGGGACAGCCCTTACGCACAAGGCCACAGGCCGTCTATTTACGACCGGCCACTTGCCACCTGCGGCCTGCATTTATTTTTTCATCGTTATTCTTTTCGTCGGCCTTGACATCCGCCGTGTTGACGGCTTCTTTGAATTCCCGCAGGCTCTTTCCCAGGGCAATCTATTTTTGTTTACATTTTCTTCAAGGCAGTATAAAATGAAAATATTCTGGTTATTTTTCGTTTAGAGAAAGGATTATGCTATGTATCATTCACAAGCTAAAGGCACGATACTGCTGCTCATTACGGCCCTCATCTGGGGCGCTGCCTTCGTCGCCCAGAGCGTTGGCATGGACTATATCGGCCCGTTTACCTTCAGCGCCGCCCGCGATGTCATCGCCATCATCGTCCTGATTCCCGTCATCCTGTTGTTTACCGATAAAGGGACAGACGGGACCTATCCGCCGATTTTGCAACAGCTGAAACCGGACCGCATCACCCTCATCGGCGGTGCCTGGTGCGGCCTGGTCCTGGGCGCCGCCGATACGCTGCAGCAGGTCGGCATCTCCATGACGACGGCTGGGAAAGCCGGTTTCATCACGGCTTTGTACATCATCCTCGTCCCCCTCATGGGCCATTTCATGGGCCACAAAGTCCCGCGGATCATCGTAATCTGCGTCACCCTGGCCATTGCCGGCTTTTATCTCTTATGCATCAACGGCGATTTCCAGGTTTCTTTCGGCGACTTCCTGGTCCTCTGCTGTGCCGTCTTCTTCGCCCTGCACATCCTGGTCATCGACCATTTCCTCTTGAAAAAAGCCAACAGCATCAAGTTGTCCTGGGTCCAGTTCGCCACGGCCTTCCTCTTTTCCGGCACCTTGACAGTCCTCTTCGAACAGCCCGACTGGTCCGCCCTGTGGGCCGCCAAATGGCCCCTGCTCTACGCCGGCGGCCTGTCCAGCGGTGTCGCCTACACCCTGCAGATCGTCGGCCAGAAATATACCGAACCGACGACGGCGACCCTCATCATGAGCCTGGAATCGGTCTTCGCCGCCCTGGCAGGCTGGCTCATCCTGGGAGAAGTCATGACGGCCAAAGAACTGACAGGCTGCGTCCTCGTCTTCGCCGCCGTCATCTTAGCACAGATTCCCCTGCCACATCTCTCTTTCCGTCAAAAGAATTAAATTATATTTGAAAATATTATATTTCAAAATATAATATTTTGAAGTATAATATTTTTCTTCTAAATTCTCAAAAAAAAGCTGCCTATGTCGATTGACATAAGCAGCAGCGAAAAAAATTCATTAAATTTTGTTGCTCCGCCGCCAGATGCGCTGGGCTTCGGCGGCTTTGATCAAGTCTTCACGCATATCGGGATGGGCAATGTTTATCAGGGCTTCTGCCCGCTGCCACGTGGCCAGGCCGGACAGGTTGGCTACGCCGTATTCCGTGACCATGTATGGCGCCTGGGTCCGCGGCGTCGTGATGATATCGCCGGCAGTGAACTTGGGGAGGATGTTGGAATGGCGGACTCCCTTTTTATCGACCCGGCTCGACGGCATGGCCAGGAAGGCTTTGCCGTGGTCGGCGGCATAGGCACCGGTCACGAAGTCCAACTGGCCGCCAGTCCCGCTGATGTGCCGCGTACCGGCCGATTCGGAGCAGACCTGGCCGTAAAGGTCGGCGGCGATACAGCTGTTGATGGAAATGAAATCATCGAGCTGGCGGATGGTTTCCGGATTGTTGACGTAATGCATAGGCGCTGACAGGACATCCTGATTGTGGTCCAAAAATTCATAGAGTTCCTTCGAGCCCATACAAATGGAGAAGACGCCTTTCCCCCGCTGGAAAGGCTTTTTGTCGTTGGTAATCTTGCCTGCCTTATACAGGTTGAGATAGCCGTCGCTCATGAGCTCTGTATGCATGCCTAAGTCCTTCAAGTCCGATTCGGCAATGAGGATACCCAGGGCATTGGGCATGCCGCCGATACCGAGCTGCAGGGTAATGCCGTCGTGCAGGTAGGGGAAAATATTCTCGGCGATCTGCTTGTCGATGGCACTCGGTTCCCGATTCGGCGCCAGGCTGACCGCTTCCTGGCTTTCGACGATGGCCTGGACTTTCGAAACGTGGATGTGGTCGCTGCCCATGCCAAAGACGACGGGCATGTTGGGATTGACTTCGACGATGATCGTTTCCGCCGCGTCGAGCATTTCCTGGGTACAGCCATTGGTCAGGCCAAAGGAAAAATTCCCGTGCCTGTCCATGGGAGCTACGGTGATCATGGCGACGTTAACCGGCGCAAAGCCCCGCGTATAATAGGAGCCGCAGTCGCGGAACAGCATCGGCTCATGGTAGGCCCGGCCGGCATCGAGATATTTCCGGTCGATAGCGGAACAATGCCAGAGATTATACGTAAAGGTCTCGTTTTCCGGGTCGGCTTCCAAAATAGCTACAGGGTGGCAGGAAATGGCATTGCGGACCTTGATGTCCTTCAAATCCTCCTGGCGCCGGGCCAGGGCCTTGTCCAGGGCCGTCGGATAAGCACAGCTCATGCCATAATCGACCCAATCGCCATCCTTGACGACCTGCACGGCCTGGTCAGCCGTACAGCATTTCCCTTTATATTCCTGATATACGTCCATGACCGGTCACCTCACTGTCTGGCCGCAGCCATACCGGCGTCAAAGGCTTTTAAGTTGATGTCGACAAAGGCTGGTTTCACTGTTTTGGCAATGATGCTCTTCCAATCGATATCATGGAGGCCCAGGGCTTCGATGAGGGCGCCCAGGAGGACGACGTTGGCACTCTTGGGATTGCCCAGGTCGGTGGCGATTTTCGTCGCATCGAGGTCCCGGACGGGGACGTGTTTCTTCAGTTCTGCAATGATGCCCTGGGGATACTGGCAGGCTCCGGAAAGGACGGGCAGGGACGGGATCTGCGTCGTATTGACGACCATCTTGCCGCCTTTCTTGAGGAAGCGGGCATAGCGGGCGGCTTCCATTTCTTCAAAGGAAACGAGGATATCCGCTGAGTCTTCGCCGATGATGGGCGAATAGACTTTTTTGCCGAAACGGACCTGCGTGCTGACGCTGCCGCCGCGCTGGCTCATGCCGTGAACTTCGGACATCTTGACATCGTACCCGTGTTCGATAAGGCCGATGGTGAGGATCTTACTGGCTAATATCGTGCCCTGGCCGCCGACACCGACGAAGAGTACACTCGTTACATCTGACATATTATTTATCCCCCTTTCTGGAAATGGCCTGAACCGGGCAGACCTGCATACAGACCGTACAGCCGACGCAGTCGGCCTGGGCAATACTGGATTTCTTGTTTTCACTGTCATAGCGCAGGGCCGGGCAGCCGGTGGAAAGGCATTTCTTACAGCCAATGCACGTATCCCTATCGACGACGCAAGGCGTCTTGTCGAGGTTGAACTGGGCTTTATCTTCTTTCGAGAACTTCTTGAGGACGCAGGGCCACTTGGTGATGATGACCGACGGTTCCTCTTCGATGGCAAAGGCCCAGTCCAACGTTTCTTTCATGGCCTTCAGGTCCAGGGGATTGACGGTACGGACGTTCTTGATACCCAAGGCTTTGACGACCGTTTCGACATCGATGAGCGTCGCCGGTTCCCCTTTGATGTTGTAGCCCGTCCCGGGGTTGTCCTGATGGCCGGTCATGCCGGTAATGCGGTTGTCCAGGATGACGCAGATGGCGTTGGAGCCGTTGTAGGCCACTTCGGTCAGGGAGTTGATGCCCGTATGGAAGAACGTCGAATCGCCCATGCAGGCGACAACCCGCTTCTTCTGATCACTGAGCTGGAGGCCATGGCTGAAGCCGTGAGCAACGGAGAAAGCACTGCCCATACAGACGGCCAGGTCCTTGGCGTTGAGCGGCGCCGACCCGCCTAAGGCATAGCAGCCGATGTCGCCGATCATGACCGTATCTTTCCGCTTGCCCAGTTCATAGAAGAAACCGCGGTGCGGACAGCCGGCACAGAGATCAGGCGGTCTGGGAACGAAACAGGAATCGGAGACGTCCACGCCGTGCTGCTCTTTCTTGAGGACGCCGGCCGATACGATATTGGGGTTCAGCTCGTCGATCTTGGGGATGACATCCTTGCCGTGGCAGGGAATCCCGGCCTGGCGTATCTGTTCTTCCATGAAGGGATCCAGTTCTTCGATGACGTAGAGTTCGTCGACCTTATCGGCAAAGGCTTTGATTTTCTGCATCGGCAGGGGATAGGTAAATCCCAGCTTCAGATATGAAGCCTGGTCGCCCAAGACTTCTTTGGCATACATATAGGCTGCCCCAGCGGCGACGATGCCGATTTTCGTATCATGCATCTCTACTTCGTTGAAGGGACAGATTTCGGAATAACCTTTCAATTTTTCTTCCCGTTCTTCGACGACATAGCGGCGTTTCTTGGAAATGGCCGGTACGGCATCCATTTTTTCCCGCTGTTTCTGATAGAGGACGGGCGGCACTTCCTGGCGGTCCTGTTCTTCGACGAGACTCTTGGAATGGCAGACGCGGGTCGTCATGCGTATCATGACCGGGACGCCATAGGTTTCGCTGACTTTATAGGCTTCTTTGGTCATGTCGATACATTCCTGCGAATCCGACGGCTCGAACATGGCGATTTTGGCAAACTTGGCATAATTGCGGTTATCCTGTTCATTCTGGGATGAATGCATCCCCGGGTCGTCAGCTGAAACGAAGGCAAAGCCGCCGTTGATGCCTAAATAAGCAAAGGTGAACAGCGGGTCGGCTGCGACGTTGACGCCGACCATCTTCATGGCTGCAAAAGAGCGGACGCCGGACATAGAGGCGCCGATGGCCGCTTCCATGGCCACTTTTTCATTTGGTGCCCATTCGGCATACATATCATCATATTTCGCGACATTTTCCAAAATTTCCGTACTCGGTGTTCCCGGATAAGCCGAAGCAAAGGACACGCCGGCTTCATACAAGCCTCTGGCGATGGCTTCATCACCGGTCAATAACTTTTTCATACTCCATACCTCCTCCATCGTTCGATCGGTTCATTATCTATTCACTAATCTATATGTAATATCCATGCCAATTCATTCCATGAGGTATATAAGCCATTTTCCCGAAGAGGGCCTTCGACGATAGGCTCATTAGGTAAAATACTTTTTACCTTCTTTACATTTATTTCGTATTTCTTTATGATGGAAAGAGAAACGGAGGAGGAAAGAAAATGGATACCATCGCTTTTTTGATTGCTGACGAGTTGATGCAGCAGTCTGTCTATACGATACTGCACATTTATAAAGATAAACTGGAAGCCCATGACATCACGACGACAGTCACGATCATCGACTTCCCCCATCTCATCGACCAGGCCCGCGGCCTGATACGCCAGGGCGCCAAAGTCATCATCACCAACAGCGGTTCCCACCAGATACTGACCAAGGCCATCGACAACGTGCCGATTCTCTGCCTTTTCAGTTCGACCAACGACGCCTTATATACACTGCGCTCTATTGCTCCGAAATACAAGCAGATCCACTTGCTGCTCAATGAGAACTTCATGTTCAACAAAGATGCCTGTCCGGAAGAGCTTCGCAAAAAAATCGTCTTCTATCCCCGCTACAGCCTGGATAAGACGCACTTAGAGCTGTTAGCGCGGGTCCGTCAGCTTCCGGTCACGCCGGATACGGCCATCGTCGGCTGTCCCCTGCTGCCCCAGATTGCCTATCCCAGTCCCATGCCGATTTATTCCATCAGGCCCAGCGAATCGACGATGCTCTCCGTCCTGCTCTACGCCCAGGAGCTCCTGGTCTTTCAAAGGAAGGACAATAAGCAGCTGTCCATGATGTCGTCCATCTTATCCCACGTCACAGACGGCATCATCCTCTATGCCAAGGGCGGCGCCATTTCCCACATCAATGAACGGGCTGCGTCCTTCCTGGGGATTCCGGTGACGACGAAGAACATGCGCGACATCTTTCCCGACTGGACCGAAGGGTCGAGCCCGTCTTTCCACGAGACGATTCTCCAGCGGCCGCCGTATACGCTCATCGCCAATTCTGACTTTTTCCTCATGGACAGTAGGTCCCAATACATCCTGACTATCCGCGACGTGACGGAACTGCAGCGCCTGGAAAAGAATATCCGCTACAAACTCTCCAAGACGGGACTGACGGCGACGCACCATTTCGAGGACATCAAGACCGTCGACGAAGGCATGAAGCACGTCATCCGCCAGGCCGAAGTCATGGCCCGGTACAACGCGCCCATCCTCATCCAGGGCGAGAGCGGCACGGGGAAGGAACTCTTTGCCCAGAGCATCCACAATGCCAGCGACCGCCGTCACGGTCCTTTCGTGGCCATCAACTGCGCCGCCCTGCCGACAGACCTCCTGGAAAGCGAGCTCTTCGGCTATGTTGGCGGGTCCTTTACGGGCGCCCGCAAAGAAGGCAAGGCCGGCCTCTTTGAAATGGCCCACAACGGGACGATATTCCTCGATGAAATCAACAGCATGGCGCCGAGCATCCAGTCGAAGCTCCTGCGCGTCCTGGAAACGAAGCAGGTCATGCGCCTCGGTTCGGACTACGTCATCCCCCTGGATATCCGCATCATCTCGGCCAGCAATGCCGACATCATCGCCGCTGTCCAGGCCGGCAGCTTCCGGCGCGACCTGTTCTTCCGCATCAACACCCTGCGCCTGAGCCTGCCGCCGCTGAACGAACGGCCTGACGACATCCTCTACCTCTTCGCTTACTTCCTGGAAAATTTCACCCATCGCCGGCAGCCCCTCAAGGCGTCATTAAAAAAAGCCCTCATCCAGCATGACTGGTGGGGCAATATCCGCGAGCTGCACAGCGTCGCCTTGCGCTATTATATTTTTGGCGATACTCTGGACGATGACTACGATACCTTATTCGATATCCCGGACGAGGCCCAAAAGAACGCCCTGCTGGATACGGCGTCCCTCCAGCTGAACATGAAGAGCCTGGAAAAGACGATCCAGCAGATTCTCATTGAAGAACTGCAAGAAAAAGGCTATAGCCAGAAGGATATAGCCAAATTGCTCAACGTATCGCGGCAGACGATTTTCAATAAGATGAGGCCTTAGCCTTTACGGCCTCCAGCGGCGCCGGATGCGGCTGTTGGGGATGTTCAATTTTTGCCGGAACTTGGTCACCGTCCGTCGGGCTACGGAAATCTGGGCAGAGGCAAAATATTCGGCCAAGTCCTGGTCCGAATAGGGGTGGTCCTTATCTTCGCTTTCGACGAGATCCGCGATTTTCCGCATGATAGCTTTATCGGATACGCTGGCCCCATCTTCTTTATCGACGGCATAGGCCGTAGCCAAAAAGGACTGCAGTGGATATACCTGGCCTTCAAAGAGGACGTAGCGGTGGCGGCAGACGCGGCTGACCGTAGCCGTGCTGAGTTTCGTCTCCTCGGCGATGTCTTTCTGCCGCAAGGGCTGCAAGGGCTTATGGTACAAGAAATAGTCTTTCTGGTGGCTCATCAGGCAGGTCACGACTTGTTCGATGGAATGATGGCGATAGGCCAGGGCCGAGGCCAGGTCATTGAAATCACGGCGGGCTTTGCGGATATAGACCAGGGTCTCCTTGTCGCCCTGGGCGGCGTACTGGTCATACAAGTCATCGCGAAAATAGACATCCGGTATCTCTTCCAACGAGCGCAGGGCCAGCTGGCCTTTCTCGTCGCAATAAATCTCCACGTCCGGCCGGATATAGACTTCTTCCTGGGTAATCTGGCCGGCCGGCTGGAGGGACAGGGTCTTGAGGAAATCGCGGATAGCCTGCAGGCCCGCTTCAGACAGGGCCAGGGAAGCCTGGATTTTCTGCCATTTCCCCTGGAGGAAGTCTTCATAATGCTGCGCCAGCAGGGCTTCCGTCTTGGCAGGGGCCTTGCGGCTGCGCCGGGTCTGGATGAGCAGGGCTTCGCGCAGATCCCTGGCGGCAATGCCCGGCGGGTCAAAGGACTGGACGAGTTCCAGCCCTTTTTTCATGTCTTCCGGAGTGAGATGATAAGCCGTGCCCAGGGAAGCCAGGTCGCCCTGGAAAAAGCCCTTATCGTCGAGGGAGCCGATGACCAGGCCTGCCGCCATCAGCTGCGGCCTGGGCAGGGACTGGACGCGGAGCTGGGCCATGAGCCGGGCTTCCAGGGAATCACTGCGGCTGCGGAGATTGTCGATGGCCTTATCGCCCTTATCGCCGGCCGGCCGGACATCGTGATAGCGGATATCCAGCAAGGGATTGTCCGTCACCTGTTCCTGCAAAAAATCGGCCAGATCCTGGGCGTTGAGGGCCAGCATATGGATGGTCAGGCGCTGGACCTGCAATATTTTCGCTTTCTGTTCGAGTTTCAACGATAAGTTCGACATGACACGCCTCTTTCACGTAAAGAATTATTTTTTCACCATAGCCTCTAAGATACGATGGGCTTCGTCCGGTTCGTGGTCTTTGATGATGCGGCTCACCGTATCATATCCCAGGGCCCCGATATAGGCTGCGCCAAAGGCAGCCGAAGCCTGGAGGTGCTGCCGGCACGAGTCTTCCCGGACTTCCAGTCCTTCGACACAGGCCGTCTGGAAGATGCGCACTGACCGGATGAGGAGCTGCAGGCTTTCCAGCAGGCAGTCGGCGATGAGCGGTTCAAAGGCATTGAGTTCAAATTCGCCGTGAGCGGCGGCCATGGCAATGGCGCTGTCGTCAGCCATGACTTTCATGGCGCACTGCATGACCATTTCCGGGATGACCGGATTGACCTTGCCCGGCATGATGGAACTGCCCTGCTGACGGGCAGGCAGGCGGATTTCGCCGATGCCGCCATGAGGGCCGGAATTCATGAGGCGCAAGTCGTTGGCGATTTTCATGAGATTGACGGCCAAGGCCTTGAGCAGGCCCGACACTTCGACGAAGACGTCGTTGTTCTGGGTCAGGTCGACGGGATATTCTGCTGCGGCCAGGCCGATGCCCGTCAGCTGGCGCAGCTGTTCGATGACTTCGTAGCGGTACTGCCGCGACGCCGTATCGGCCGTGCCGATAGCCGTGCCGCCGAGGTTGACCATGCGCAGGCGTTCCTCGATTTTATAGAGGCGCCAGCGGTCACGGGACAGGGCCTGGGCATAGGCGCCGAACTCTTCGCCTGCCGTCATGGGGACGGCATCCATGAGCTCTGTCCGGCCCAGTTTATATGTCTTCTCATAGGCCTGTTCTTTGTGCTGGAAGGCTTCCTGCAAGTCGGCACAGGCCTTGCTCAGCTCCCGCAGCTGGCGGATGGCGGCAATGCGCAGGGCCGTCGGATAGACGTCGTTCGTCGACTGGCCGCGGTTGACGTCATCCAGGGGATGGATGACGTCGTATTGGCCCGGCTTTTTCCCCAATATGACCAAGGCGGCGTTGGCGATGACTTCGTTGACGTTCATGTTCGTCGACGTACCGGCGCCGCCCTGCAGGGCCTCGGTCACAAAAGCGTCGTCGTACTGACCGGCCAGGATGGCATCACAGGCAGCGGCAATGGCCTGGTAAATCCCGTCTTCGCGCACACCCAGGCGGGCGTAGGTCAGGGCGGCGGCCTTCTTGACCGTCACCATGGCATAGATGAGCGGCATAGCCGTCCGCTTGTGGCCTAAGGGGAAATTTTCCAAAGCCCTGGCCGTGTTGATACCGTACATCGCATTTTCCGGCAAATCCACTTCACCTAGTACATCGCGTTCGATACGCGTGTGTTCCATCCGAATCCCTCCCAAAGTAATCGCCCCTACAAACTACAAACTATTTTACACCAGCGACTGCAAATACGGGAAAACGCTGAGGCTGCGTTTCAAGATGCCCTGCATATAGGCGATGGCGATGCCGTAATTGGTAATCGGCACCTGCTGGTCGGCAGCGCATTTCATGCGGTACTGGACTTCCCGCCCGTTGAGCATACAGCCGCCGCAGTGGATGACCAGGGCATAGCCCGATAAATCGTCGGGGAAATCGCGGCCGCTGGCGGTTTCGATGCGGATATCCTTCTGCGTATAGTTGCGCAGCCAGCGGGGAATCTTGACCATGCCGATGTCGTCGCATTGGCGGTGGTGCGTACAGCCTTCAGCAATGAGGACCGTATCGCCGTCGTGCAGTTTTTCGATGGCCGTGACGCCGCGGACGGCCGTTTCCAGCAGGCCCTTGTGCCGGGCCATGAGGATGGAGAACGACGTCAGGCGCACATCCAGCGGCGTGTCGGCCGAGACTTTGGCAAAGACCTGGCTGTCCGTAATGACCAAGGCCGGTTTCTGGCCCAGGCAGTCCAAGGTATGGCGCAGTTCATATTCTTTGACGACGATGGCGGCGCTGTCGTTGTCGATGATTTCACGGATTGTCTGCTGCTGGGGCAGGATGAGGCGCCCTTTCGGCGCGGCCGTGTCGATGGGAACGACGAGGACGACGAAGTCGCCGCCCTGGATGAGGTCGCTGACGATGGGCGCGGCTGTCTCAACGGGCTTCAGGCGGGCCAGGCGTTCTTTCAGTTCATGGATGCCCTCCCCTTTCAGGGCACTGACGTAGATTTCATGGTCCTGCGCCTGTCCGGGCCGCTCCAGCAGATCGGCTTTATTATAGACGACGAGATAAGGCAGGTTCTTTTCCCGGATGAGATTCAGGACTTCGTCATCGGCCGGCGTCCGCCCTTCGGCAGCGTCGATGATGATGACGGCTATATCCGTCTTGTTGAGGACCTGTTTTGTCCGCCGCACCCGTTCTTCACCCAGGGCGCCGACGTCGTCGAAACCCGGCGTATCGATGATGACGACTGGCCCTAAGGGCAGGAGTTCCATGGCTTTATAGACCGGGTCCGTCGTCGTCCCTTTCGTCGCCGACACGATGGACAGGTCCTGGCCGGTCACGGCGTTGACGACGCTCGATTTGCCGGCATTGCGGCGGCCAAAGAAGCCGATATGGACCCGTTCGCCTGACGGCGTATCATTCATCCCCATAGATATCGCTCCTTTCCTAAACCTGGAGCAGCTTTTGAGCTAACTCCCGATAAATCTGGCTGACCGGCAGGTCCGGGTCGCCTTCGACGACGGTCATGCCTTTATTTTCATAATACTGGATTTCCTTGCTTCTGGGAATATCGGCTACGATGGGCAGGCCGTGTTCATCGGCAAAGGCCTTGACCAGTTCGTATTCATCATCGACATTGCGCCGGTTGAGGATGATGCCCTTGACCTGGGCATAGCCGCGGCTCTTGAAGTTTTCGACGGCCTTGATGATATTAGCCGCTGCGTAGAGGGCCATCTTTTCGCCGGACGTGACGATGAAGATTTCATCGGCATAGCCATCGCGGATGGGCGCAGAGAAGCCGCCGCAGACGACGTCGCCCAAGACGTCATATAAGACGACGTCAGGCTGGAGCTTCTGGAAGACTTCCTGTTCGTCCATGAGGTCGAAAGTGGCGATGATGCCCCGGCCGGCACAGCCCAGGCCCGGCGTAGGGCCGCCCGTTTCGATGCAGAAGACGCCGCCGAAGCCTTCCCGGCCGATATGGTCGAAATCCGGTCCTTCTGTATGTTCCCGATAGTAGTCCATGACCGGCGTGACGGGATGGCCGTGCAGGAGGTTCAGCGTCGAATCGGCCTTAGGGTCACAGCCGACTTGGACGACTTTTTTCCCCATCATGGCCAGGGCGGCCGACACGTTGGCTGCCGTCGTCGACTTGCCGATGCCGCCTTTCCCATAAATTGCAAATTTTCTCATAAGACTTCCTCCTCACGTCAATTTATTTTTCAGCCATGCCGAAAAGGACGGCCCGACGAAGATGGGCATATCGGCGTGATAATGCCGTCCCGAATAGGCTTCATGGGGCATGGAAATGAATTTTTCTTTTTCATCCGGCAGCAGCCGGGCGTAAATCGGGTCGGCAATGACCCGGCGGGCTTTGCGGCATTCCTGACGGATGACATCTTCGACGCTGGCCACTTCGACCTGTTCCAGGAGCCACCGCGGCGCATCGGCAAGGGGGCAGAGCATGCGGACGTCGGAAATGCCCATTTCCTGCTGGAGCATAGCCTTCATCGACAAGAGGTAGACCGGTTCGCCGATGACCAGGACGTCACAGGGCGTATCGGCGTAGACCGGCTCCGTCTTCCAGGCGTTGAGGTCGGCCAGGGCATACTGGGCTTTGATGTACTTTTCCTGTCCCGTAAAGCCTGTGAGATACGACGAATCGCAGTTCCGCAAGGCTTCCAGCCAGTCAGCCGTCCCCTTTTCACCCATGGGGATGCCGACGACATAAGGGATGCCGTAGGTATCGCGCATGTACTGGGCCAGGTAGAAGGCCGTCGACGACAGGACAGCGTTGACGTCGGCATTGGCCGCTTCGGCCAACGTGTCCAGGGTATCGCCCATGGACCACGAACTCTGCAGGGTAAAGCCGGCATCGGTGACGATTTGCTTGAGCGTCGTCGCATTGCCGACGACGGAAAAGTCCAGCGGCGTCAGGCCCAGGAGATTGACCCGTTTCGCCGGTTTCTGCGGCTTGCGATGAGGCGCCTTCAAAAAGGTCTTGGCCAGCCAGACATAGGCGCCGCCGGCACCGGGCAGGTAACTGTGGATACCGTCGGTCCGGAAGCCCAGCGTCGGCAGGCCCGTCCGGGCCGCTACCAGGCGCTCGATGGCCTTGAAGTCCGTGCCGATGGCATTCGGCATGGGACTGCCGCCGATGGCGACAAAGCGGGGATGGGCCGCTTCTACGGCTTCGGCGATATTGTCGATGAGGCGCTGGTCATTGCCCTGGATGGTATCGATTTCATTGATGCCCGATACGTAGACCATGCTCGGCGTATCGTACCACCGCGGTTCATCGTGCGTATCGTATGTCGAATTACAGCCGTCAGCATCGTGCATGACGATGAGGCCGCCTAATTCAAAGAGCGACGATGCAATGCCGAACATGTCGACGGCATACGTCGATAAGACGCGTTGTGCTTGTTTCAACCATGACACCCCCATGCTTTTATTTGAATGATATCCCGCATCTTGGGATTTTCGGCGGCATTGGCCTGGCCGATCAAATCTAAAATCTTCAACAGGCCCGTATAGCCATAGAAACCGCCGTTTTCAACGAGATTGACGAAATACTTCGTATCCGTGAAATAGGCTGCCATCTGGCCGATGGCCAGGACTTTCCCGTACTTCTTACTGTCGTCACGCGGCAGGAGGCGGCGCTTGAAATGCGACGTCGAACGCAGGGACAGGTCCGGATACTGTTCCCGCAGGAACTGGAACGTTTCCTTTTCATCAGGCGACATTTCGTCGAGATAAATGGCGTAGACGTTGAAACCGTGGGTCAAGAGGAACGCAGCCAGTTCCAAGGGCCGCGGCGTCGCCGTATAGTCGATGGCGATGTGCGTATCACCGACTTGTTCCCGCAGGGTTTGGACTTTTTCTTCGATAGCCTGTTCATAGGCGTCGCAATCGGGCATGGTCAGGCCCAGGGCATCCGCCGCCTTTTGCAGGTTGCGGCGCATCCGGCCGTACTCATAGGCATAGGGCAGGTACAGGGCCTGCTGGTCCAGGCGCTTGCCCATATCCTGAGCTGCCGGACCGGCATTTTCCAGGAAGTAAATGTTGGCCACCGATTCACCCATGGCCTTATATTCTTCATAAGTCTGGCAGGCAGCGAAATCGTGGATAGCATAGCCTCCCTGGCGGAGCATAGCCGTCAATTCATTGTCTTCGTCGACGGGATAGTAATTGACGACATAATTGACGGCCTTCTGTTTCGGCAGGGGCTGGACAGCCCGCACGAGCTGGCGCCGGCCGAGGATGTCCGGCGTATAGCGCCGCTGCAGGGTCGGAATCATATAGCCGTCGATGAAATCGATGTCGGGATATTTCTGGCGCAGCGTCCCGTAGACGACGCGCAGGTCGATATTGAGGAAGTGCTGCATACAGCTGGTAAAGCCTTCGATGCACTTCGGCCGCTCGGGCATATCGTCGATGATATGGGAAATGCCGTCGATCATCATTTCTTCCAGGTTGCCCTTTATCAGGTTCTCGTTCGTCAAGGTGACGGTAGAGAAGCGGCCGGCCCCGTCCGGGACTTCATCAGCCGACAAGACGACGCCGTGAAGGCAGCAGGCGCAGCAAACGTAGACTTCGTGGCAGCCAGGGATGAGCATGGGCGAATGGGCAATGGTCCAATGGCCCCGGGCTGGCGAAGCATATTTCAGGCCGATGTGGAAAGGCTTGGGAAACGACGCCTGGCTGATGGCGACTTCGGCGCCGTCTGGTGTGACGTGATACCGCGGCACCTGGGGTGAATGAATTTCATTTTCGTAAATCATGCTCTCCCTCCTCCTTAGCAGATGCGCGGCAGCAGTTCACCGCCTGGCGGCGGCAGCAGCGTTTCCGCGCCGATTTCCGTACGCATGATGACCCGGCCGGGCTGGTCGGCTGTAACTTCGCCGATGATGGCCGCATCTTTCGAATATTTGCCCTGGCGCAGGGTGGCGACAATATCGCCGGCTACGGCTTTGGGCGCAAAGATGACCAGCCGGCCTTCGCAGGCCAGGTAAAGCGGTTCCAGGCCGAGCATGCCGCAGACGCCGCGGACGGCCGGGTCGACCGGGATGGCCTGGCTGTCCAAGTGGATGCCGACGTGGCTCTGGCCGGCGATTTCATAGAGGACCGTACCGACACCGCCGCGGGTCGCATCACGGATGACGTGGATGTCCTTGGTCGTATCCAGCATGGCTTCGACAGTCCCCCATAAAGGCGCGCAGTCGCTGGTCACATCGGCATCGATGCCGAACTGGTTGCGGGCCAGGAGGATCGTGCAGCCATGGCGGCCGACGTCGCCGCTGACGATGACAGCATCGCCGGGACGGGCCAGGGTCCCCGACGTATGGACGCCGTCTACGATCTGGCCGATACCCGTCGTCGTAATGAACAGGTGGTCGACCTGGCCTTTCCCGGCTACTTTCGTATCGCCGGCGACGATGCGCACACCGGCTTCAGCCGCCGTCTTGGCCATAGCCGCCGCATATTCTTCGACTTTAGCCAGGGGGAAGCCTTCTTCGATGACGAAGGCACACGACAGATATAAGGGCTTGGCACCCATGCAGGACAGGTCGTTGACGGTCCCGCAGATGCTCAGTTTGCCGATATTGCCGCCAGGAAATTCCGGCGGCGAGACGATGAAGCCGTCTGTCGTAAAAGCCAGGTTAGTCCCGCCGATGGGCAGGACAGCGGCGTCGTCCCCGGTGAACTGGGGATTGGAAAAATGAGCTTTAAAGACACGGTCGATGAGTTCGGCAGTCTGTTTGCCGCCGGCGCCGTGGGCTAAGGTAATGACATCACTCATGTAAATTGCCTCCATATAAATAATAAGCCGAGCAGGCCCCTTCGTGGGAAACCATGCAGGCCCCTACGGGATGTTCCGGCGTGCAGACCTTGCCAAAGAGCGGGCACTGGGGCGGCGTGCATTTCCCCTGCAGGATATCGCCGCAACGGCAGGCCGGATTGGCGCGCCCTTCCATAGCCGGCACGCCGTATTTCTTGCGGGCGTCACAGACTGCAAAGGCAGGCCGCAGCTGCAGGCCCGACTGGGGGATGACGCCTAAGCCGCGCCATTCCGAATCGCACGGTTCCATGACTTCTTTTATCAGGGCCTGAGCGGCCGGGCTGCCTTCAGCCTTGACGACACGGGGATAGCAGTTCTTGAAGAAGGGCTTCCCCTGAGGGAATTTGACCAGGATGACGGCAAAGGCCGTGAGCAGTTCTTTGGCCGTAAAGCCGGCGACGACGCCGGATACGCCTTCTTTCAGCATGGCTTCGCCAGAGCGGGTCCCCATGACGGCGTCGACGTGGCCGGGATAGAGGAAAGCGTCGGCGCTGTCCTTCATGGCTTCATAGGCCATGGGCATGGTCTTGTTAGCCGTGAGCAGGGAAAAATTCGTCATCCCGTCGGCGACGGCCTGCTTGACAGCCAGGCACGACGGCGGTGTCGTCGTTTCAAAGCCGACAGACAGGAAGACGACGTCTTCGTCCGGATGCGCCTTGGCATAATCATAGGCGTCGAGGGGCGAATAGACGATTTCCACATGACCTCCCTGACTGCGGGCATCGGCCAGGCTCATCGTACTGCCCGGTACGCGCACGAGGTCGCCAAAGGTGCAGATCGTAACGCCTTTTTCCAGGGCCAGCCAGATGGCCTGGTCGATATAACCGACAGGCGTGACGCAGACCGGGCAGCCCGGCCCGGAGATGACGTCGACCTGGGGCGGCAGGATCTGGCGGATGCCCTGGCGGAAGATTTCATGCGTATGGGTCCCGCATACTTCCATAATGCGGATTTTCGGCCCGTCATAACTGCGGATAATATCCAGGGCCGTCCGCTTCTTTGCTTCTGCCATCAGTTCAGGTCCTCCAGGATATCGTCTGTTTCGTCGGCATCATTATCGGTAATCTTGGCGATAGCCATGCCGGCGTGGACCATGACGTAATCGCCAGGATCGAGTTCGTCGATAAGAGCTGCCGATACTTCCCGTTTAGCACCGGAAGCATCGACGAGAGCCATTCCATTCTGTATTTTCATAACACGTGCCGGTAACCCTACACACATGATAATTCCTCCTTTATGTATAATCAATTAATTTCGTTCATCGAACAACGGGCAACCTCTCAGACCGCCTGCGGCGGCCAGCTCCCCTATCAGGGGAGCCTTGCGGGCCTACGAATACATGCACGACGTGTACACCATCAGTCCGGACGGGCAACCTCTCAGACCGCCTGCGGCGGCCAG
>OKRS01000833.1_pt1 | contig 22301 bp, 19 predicted proteins | sample 1601191 | NCBI WGS metagenome assembly OKRS01 (sample SAMEA3541509, study PRJEB24748) | human gut metagenome | biome: human gut; feature: human-associated habitat; material: faeces | place: China | collected 2012
AGCGTATCGAAACAGACAGTCTGAAGACGGTGACCTTCGCTTACCGCAATGCCAGCGGTATGGAGATATCCAGCAACCTGAAGTACCGCATCGACAAGGGCGAATGGAAGGATGCCGAGGCGAATGCGCCGATTTCTATGGCTGTATTGCCATCAGGAGTGCATGAGATGGAGGCAATCTGCGGACAGGACACCCTGCAGCAGAAGTTCACCCTCTTCAGCATCAAGGATACCCATCCGATGGAGCCAACCACTGAATGGTATTATCAGACGGCGAAGACCTTCCCGCGTGATGGAAAACCGGTATATGTGCAGGTGGGTTCTTCTGAAAACGGAGCGCACATCGTTTATTCCATCATCGCTGGCAACAAACTGCTGGAGAAGGGTGCCTGGGAGTTGGGCGACAGCATCGTTACCCTGCCATTCACCTACAAGCCGGAATATGCTTCGGGTGTGGTGATTAATTATAGTTTCGTGAAGAACGGCGAATGCTATACCAGAAAAATCAGCATCGCCCGTCCTTTGCCGGAGAAGAAGTTGAACATCACCTGGAAGACTTTCCGCGACCGTCTCACTCCGGGACAGAAGGAGAAGTGGACCTTGCAGATTACAACTCCCGACGGCAAGCCAGCCAAGGCACAGCTGATGAGTGTACTTTATGATAAGTCGCTCGACCAGTTGGCTGACCACACCTGGAAAATGTCGCTGGGATTCAGCCAGTGGTTGCCAGACTGCTATTGGAAGAGCAATCTGAAGTATTATGAGATGGGATTGTCGGGTACTTATCCTACCAAATATTACGATGAGAAGGAGTTGGAGGTGGATCAGTTTGATGGCAAATACTTTAGCTTTTCTGCTTATATGCAAGCGGTGGAACTGAGCAAGTTGGAACGTTCTTCTGGCGGAACCGTTGAGTCTGTTCGTATACAGAAAGACGAGCTGGTTCGAGAAGAAGCGAAAGTCATGAGGATTCGCGGTTCTAAGATGGTTCGTGTTGCAGCGGCTGCTCCATCAGCCAACAAGGTTTTTGATGTAGTAGAGGAGATGCCGCAGTTTGCTGGCGGTTCAGGCTCAGACGCAGGACAGTTCCTCGACAAGGTTCAGATTCGTGAAAACCTGAACGAGACCGCCTTCTTCTATCCTGCCTTGGAGAGCGACAACCAGGGCAATGTGGCTATCAATTTCACCCTGCCGGAGAGCGTGACTACCTGGAAGTTCATGGGCTTGGCTCATGACAAGGAGATGCGCAACGGTTTGCTGGTTGATGAGGCTGTGGCTCAGAAAACCGTGATGGTACAGCCTAACATGCCTCGATTCCTGCGTGAAGGCGACAAGAGCTGCATCGTGGTGAAACTCTTCAACACTTCTGACAAGAAGGTGAACGGCAATGCCCGCATGCAGATTCTGGATGCCGAAACCCAGAAGGTGGTTTGGCAGAAGACCCAGGGCTATAAGATAGATGCCGAGGGTTCAGCCATCGTCTCCTTTGATGTATCGGGATTGAAAGAAGGTGTATATATAAATAAGGTGGTGGCTGCCGGTAATGGCTACAGCGATGGCGAACAGCATTACCTGCCGGTTTTGAGCAACCGTGAACTCGTGGTGAACACCCTGCCTATCACCCTGCATCAGAAGGGTGAGCAGAACTTCGACCTGAGCAAACTTTTCCTGAACAAGGAGGGCAAGCAGGCGAAGGGCGCTGAAGATGCCAAGGTAACCATCGAGTATACCAACAATCCTAGTTGGCTGATGGTGAAGGCGCTGCCGTCTATCAGCAATCCGGATGAGGAGGATGCCATTTCGCTGATGTCTGCCATCTACGCCAATACCATCACCACCCATATCCAGAAGACTCTCTCTTTGGATAATCATTCTCAGAAGAATCTCTCTCAGGAGAGCATCCGTCTGCAGAATCAGGTGGAGAAGCTGAAGAAGTTGCAGAACCCTAACGGTTCCTTCTCCTGGTGGAAGGGCATGAAGGGCAGCCGGTATATGACAACGTCGGTAGCCGAAATGATGGTTCGATTGAATGCCATCGCAGGTGTGCAGAAATCAACCGCCAAGATGCTGACTTCCGCCATCAATTATCTCTCCTCGCAGACTGCCCAGGAAGTGAGAGAAATGAAGAAGCAGGAGGAGAAAAAGCACAAGGTGAATCCTAGCGAGATGGCTTTGCATTATCTCTATATTGTCGCAATGGATGGGACTTGTGTGAAACTCAAAGCTCCTGCTTTGAATGACATGGATTATCTCCTCGGAAAACTGAAGAAGATGACGGGTTCGTTGACCATCTATGGCAAGGCGAAGGCTGCTGTGATACTCGCCCTAAACTACGATTACAAGACGGCTGCCGACTACTTGAAGAGCATGGAGGAATATTCCGTCTATCGTGAGGATATGGGCAGATATTATGATACTCGCAAGGCGTACTATAGTTGGAGAAACTATAAGATTCCAACGGAGGTGGCTGCCATCGAGGCTCTGCAGGCTTTGGATGCTCAGTCTATAGCTGCTATTTCTTCAGCATCGTCTGCTATTAGCAAACAGCAGACTATCGAGGAGATGCAGCGCTGGCTTCTGATGTCGAAGCGCACCCAGGTTTGGGATACGCCGGTGAACACCGTGGATGCTGTCTACGCCTTTATGAAGGGCAATGAAAGCAACTGGAACAGAAAGGCTGAGAATGCTGTTCTGAAACTGGATGGCAAGCTGCTCCCGATGCCGCAGGATTCTACTACGCTGGGTTATGTCAAGACCGCAAAGGCGGGTAAGGCATCTACCCTGAGCATCAACAAGAAGAGTGATTATACCAGCTGGGGTGCCGTATATGCAGAGTTCAAGCAACCTGTCAGCGAAATCGCATCTGCCGAATCGGGCATCAAGGTGCGCCGTGTCATCGTTCCTGCTGAATCGCAGGGCAGGGGCAAGGCTCAGGCGAAGGTGGGAGAGAAGGTGAAGGTAACACTCATCATTACTGCCGACCGTGACTACGATTTCGTGAAAATTGTGGACAAACGGGCAGCCTGTCTGGAGCCTGTCAATCAGCTGAGCGGTTACCAGTGGGGAATGGAATGTTATGTTTCTCCTAAGGATAATACAACAAATTTCTATTTTAATCGTTTATCTAAAGGTAAGCATTTCGTAGAAATGGAATATTATGTTGACCGAAAGGGCGACTACCAGTCGGGTTCCTGCACGGCAGAGTGTACCTACAGTCCGGAGTTTGGAGGTCGTACGGAGGTTTATAAGATGACAGTTAATGATTAAAATAAGGATTGATAATTACGAATAGAATAGTATGAAACGAATGAATATATTGATGCTTTCATCGCTGTTGGCGGTGTCTGCGTCGGCACAGAAAATAAGTACTCAGAGCGAGATCGTGGATTGTGGACAGGTAGTATTCCGCAAGCCGGTAACCGCTGAGTTCCTGATGAAAAATGAGGGCAGCAAACCGCTGATCATCCATCAGGTGTTGAAAAGTTGCGGATGTACAGATGTGGTGTATCCGAAGAACAGTGTGGCTCCTGGCGACAGCTTCGTGGTCAAGACGGTGTATGACGCCAAGCAGATGGGTACCTTCCACAAGCAGATATGCCTCTACAGCAATGCATCGGAGGAGCCTTTTATCCTCTCCATGCGTGGTAGGGTAGTGAGCAATGTGGTAGATTTCGCAGGCCCGTATGATGAGCTGCTTGGCGAACTCAAGTCGGATGTCCAGGAGGTGGAGTTTGATGACGTGAACCGTGGCGACCGTCCGGTACAGCGCATTCATATCTTCAATCCTACAGAGGAGATGATGGAACCTGTGGTAATGCATCTTCCTAACTATCTCCTGGCGACGGTATCGCCATCCAAGGTGGCACCTCACCGTTCCGCAGAGATTACCTTCGTGCTGGATTCGAAGAAACTGCGTGATTTCGGCTTGAATCAGACTTCTGTTTATCTGGGTGAGCGTCCTGGTGACAAGATTGCTCCAGAGAAGGAAATCGTGGTTTCTGCCGTTCTCCTCCCAAGTTTCGACAAGTTGACTGCCGAGCAGAAGGAACAGGCTCCGAAGGTTGAACTCTCTACTACCGACCTGAATCTGGGTAACTTCAACGGCAAGAAGAAGCTGAAGGGAGAAATCCTGGTTAGCAACAAGGGTAAGTCGGTTTTGGATATCCGAAGCATGCAGATGTTTACCATGGGCTTGCAGGTACAGTTGAAGAAGAGTAAGATTCTGCCGGGAGAGACCGTGAAGATGAAGGTAACAGCCGTGGCTGCCGATCTGAAGAAGTCGCGTGCCAAGCATCCTCGTATTCTCATGATTACCAATGATCCGGAGAATGCCAAAGTTGTAATTAGAATAAATGTAAAGTAATGCAGATAGAAATAGATCATGGTAGTGGTTTCTGCTTCGGCGTAACCACTGCCATCAAGAAAGCTGAAGAAGAGTTGGAAAAGGGCAGTACACTCTACTGCCTGGGTGATATTGTGCATAATGGTATGGAGGTGGAGCGCCTGCATGAGGCGGGACTCATCACCATCGACCATGAGGAGATGAAGGAGCTTCACGGTGTGAAGGTGCTGCTTCGTGCCCATGGTGAACCGCCTGAGACTTATGCGCTGGCAGAGAAGAACAATATTGAGATTATTGATGCTACCTGTCCGGTAGTACTCCAGTTGCAGCGCCGCATCAAGAAGCAGTATGTGAGCAATCCTGAGGCGCAGATTGTCATCTTCGGCAAGAAAGGTCATGCCGAGGTGTTGGGTCTGGTAGGACAGACCGAGAGTCATGCCCTCGTGGTAGAGAAGTTGGAGGATGTAGAGCATCTGAAGGAAGTAGGTAAGTTGGATTTCAACCGTGATATCTATCTCTATTCCCAGACCACCAAGAGTCTGGATGAGTTCCATCGCATCATCGAGTATTGCCAGGAGCATATTGTAGAGGGCGCAACCTTCAAGAGCTTTGATACCATCTGCCGCCAGGTGGCTAACAGAATGCCAAACATCGCATCCTTTGCCAGCAAGCATGATGTCATCCTCTTTGTCAGTGGCAGAAAGAGCAGCAATGGAAAGGTGCTCTTCAAGGAGTGCAAGAGTGTGAATCCTAACAGCTATCAGATAGAGAGTGCCGAGGAAATCAATATGGATTGGTTGAAGGGCGTGAATACCGTTGGCATCTGCGGTGCTACCAGTACTCCTAAATGGCTGATGGAAGAATGCAAGGAGAAAATCATCAAGGATACCTTATCATAAAGAGAAATAGGTAATCTGATGATTCAACTCCTAAAATAAAAACAGGTGATAAATCTTCTCACGAGGACTTATCACCTTCAAAAAACAGTAATTAACTCAAAATTTATAATCTATATCATTACTACTTTGTCATTATGGTTGCAAAGATAAATAAAACAACGTTTTTTTGCAAAGCCAATTCTTTAAAATGGTTGTTTTATTATATTAAACTGAGATTTTAATATATTTTTGCAATATTCTCTATCCTTTCTTCAACAAAGTAGCTTTTTGTTACTTTTCTGTGGCTTTTTGATACTGTTTCATCAACCATTCCTTCTGTTCCGGAATTGTCATCTCACTGTTGTCAAGTGTGATGGCATCATCAGCCTTGCGCAAAGGAGAGGTCTCACGATGAGTATCAATGTAGTCACGCTCCTCTACATTCTTCAGGATTGCCTCGAAATCGGCAGGCATTCCTTTCTCCTTGAGCTCATCGAAACGGCGCTGTGCTCTTACCTGAGAGCTTGCCGTAACGAAGATCTTCAGTTCTGCATTAGGGAAAACGGTGGTACCGATGTCACGGCCATCCATGACGATGCCCTTGTCTTCGCCCATCTTCTGCTGCTGGGCTACCAAAGCCTCTCTTACGAATGGGATGGCTGCCACTGGGCTTACGTGATTGGAAACCTCCAGCGAGCGGATCTCCTTTTCTACCAACTCACCGTTGAGGTAGCAGTCTGGGCGACCTGTGCCGGCGTTGAACTTGAAAGAGATGTTGATGTTTGGCATCTCGGTCTCTAACTCTGCAACCTTTACCTTGCCATCCTCATCGAAAAGCTGGTGACGCAAGGCGTAGAGCGTAACTGAGCGATACATTGCACCTGTATCTACATACACATATCCGATTTCCTTGGCAAGATCCTTTGCCATGGTACTCTTTCCACAAGAAGAGTAACCGTCAATTGCTATTGTAATCTTCTTCATATCTTTAAATCTGAAAAGTTTATCTATTCTATAATCAGTATTCTATTCTATAATCAGTATTTTATAATCTGTAGTCGATATTCAGCAGCAGACTGTTGCTGCTGACATGGTATTTGCCGTAGGCGATGTTGAGATGGAAGCGCTCCAGATTGATACCGCCACCAAACGACCATCCGGCTCCATGGCTGCTGGTCTCATCTTCTCCGTTTACGATTTTCATTTCATCGTGGCGTTGGAAGTTGTAGCCTGCTCCCAGCCAGAGGCTTTCGCTCAACAGCAGATCGGCACCTAATACCGCATGGTTTCTAAGTCCCTTATCCCAATGGTTCAGATTCACCAAAGTGACTGAAATGCGGAAAGGAGTATTAATGAAGTGCTTGCTGACACCTACCTGTAGGTCGATCGGCATCTTCTCGTATTCTTCATCATAAGCCTTGAGCTGTCCACCCAGATTTTTGGCTACTGCTGAAACCGACCACTCATAGTCGGGGTCGTAATAGTTGAGACCTAAATCCACTCCCATGGCGATAGAGTTGTAATCACCGATATACGAGGTGATGAATTTGGCGGTGATGCCACCCACGATGCGTTCGCTGAGCAGGTAGGAGAAAGTACCCGCCAGGCAGATATCCTTAGCCGAGAATTCACCCATCTGGATGTTGTTCTCATCGGTCTGCTTCATCTTGCCATAATCCACATACTGGGCCGCAACCGCCCACGAAGCCTTCTCTCCGGCGATGCGGTTGAATGAAGCTGATGCCATATTCACCCCCTTCATATAGTTCATGTAGTTGAAGTTGAGGGTACGGTCGTTCACCGAAGTGAGCAGGGCTGGATTATGGAAAGCAAGTGCCGCATCATCTTCTATCAAGGTGATGTTATCGCCTCCCAAGGCTGCAGCATGGGCACTGACGGGGAGTCGGAGGAAGTTATACCCCGTCTGACTCTCTTGAGCCCCCATTTTTGTCGCGAAAAGCGTCAATATAATGGAAAAAACAACTTTTTTCATTTAAAATATCTAATTCTTTGGCAAAGATACGGCTTTTTTGAGAAATAAGACGTAAATTTGCAATGTTTTCGTAGAAAATAACGAAAGAGAATGTAAAATATTGCAGTTTGGACCCCAAAATCGGGTGAACAAGTCTGCAAATAGTAGATAATAGATATTGTGGAAATAAAGAAATCAGATCGTGCACAGTTGGAGGACAAGCGGGTAACCTTTTTCCTGCTGGGACTCCTTATTGCCTTTACGCTTCTTTTTGTAGGATTGCAATATTCCAGAAATCCGCAGGGAGATGACGACTGGGCAGAGAACTTTGAAGATCTTTCGCAAGATATGGAAATGTCAACTCCGCCCGACCAGAAAGATATGGTGAGTGCGGAGGCTATGGCGAAGGCACCTGCCTCGCAGGCTATCACCCAGGAGGTGAAACCTACCGAGCAGCAAATGGTCAAGAAGACTCCGGAAAAGATCAGCACGACTACCAGTGAACTGGTAATCGGTGATGGTTCGGGTGTGGTAGAAGGGGCTGACGTCAAGGAGGCGGCTCCTGAGACGGCGGTGGATCCGGCAGATACACAGGCTGAGGCTCCTATCAAGTTTACCGTGGTGCAGAAGATTCCGGAGTTTCCTGGAGGCTGGTCGGCATTCATGCAATGGCTCACCAAGAACCTGAAGTATCCGCAGGTGGCGCAGAACAACAAGGTACAGGGTACGGTGGTGGTAACCTTCATCGTGAACAAGGATGGAAGCATCGCCAATACCAAGGTAAGTACCTCGGTGGATGCAGCCCTTGATGCTGAAGCGCTCCGCGTGATGAAGATGATGCCCAAATGGAAACCGGGTATGGACAAGAACAAGGTGTGCCGTACCATGATTGCCGTTCCGGTGGTATTCAAGTTATAAAAGACAAGTTATAAATCAGATATTATAAATTAGAAATATGATAGATATGAAGACATCAGAAGAATTATTGGTAATGGTGAATGATTTCCTGGCAAATCTCCCATACAATCGTAAACCATTGTCGCTTTACGAACCGGTGAAGTACGTACTCTCTTTAGGTGGAAAGCGTATTCGCCCTGTTTTAATGCTCTTGGGATACAATCTCTTCAAGAATGATCCTGAGAAGATTCTGATGAATGCGATAGCTCTTGAGACTTATCACAACTATACGCTCTTGCACGACGACCTGATGGATAATGCAGACCTCCGTCGTGGTCATGAGACTGTACACAAGAAGTGGGATGCCAATACTGCTATCCTCTCCGGTGACAGTATGTTGGTGTTGGCTTACGAGAGAATGGCACAGTGCGACGATCAACATCTTGCCAAGGTGATGAAGCTCTTTACTACTACTGCCCTTGAGATTGGAGAGGGACAGCAGTATGATATGGAGTTTGAGAACCGCAATGATGTGAAGGAAGAGGAATATATCGAGATGATTCGCCTCAAGACCAGTGTGCTTCTGGCTTGTGCCCTGAAGATTGGTGCCATCCTGGCTGATGCTTCTGCTGAGGATGCTGACAATCTCTATAAGTTTGGCGAGCAGATCGGCTTGGCTTTCCAGCTGCAGGATGATTTCCTCGATGTATATGGTGATTCCAAGGTGTTTGGTAAGGCTATTGGTGGTGATATCACTTCCAACAAGAAGACTTTTATGCTCATCAATGCCTTCAACCATGCCAATGATGCCCAGCGTGCTGAACTCCAGAAATGGGTGGATGCCAAGGAATTCGACCGCAATGAGAAGGTGGCTGCCGTTACCCGTCTCTATAACGAAATCGGTATCGACAAGATGGCACAGGATAAGATTGCCTATTACTTCGAGCAGAGCAAGAAGTATCTTGATGCTGTGAATGTGCCTGCTGAGCGCAAGGAGGAGTTGGCAAAGTATGCACAGAAAATGATGAAGCGCCAGTACTAATCATAAAGTTCAAAGCTCAAAGTTCAAAGTTCAAAGTTCAATGTTCAAAGTAATAGATACGCATACTCATCTCGATGCAGAAGAGTTTGATGAGGATAGAGCGGAAGCCTTCGCTCGTGCCCAGGAAGCGGGGGTAGGCAAGGTGTTCTTGCCTGCCATCGATGTGAAGACCACGCACGCTGTACTGGCATTGAGTCGGGAATATCCGGGTTATGCCTATCCCATGATCGGTTTGCATCCTGAAGAGGTGAAGGCTGACTGGAAGGATCAGCTGGCTGAACTCAGGAAGATGCAGATTTCTGATTTCATAGCCATTGGCGAAATCGGACTGGATTATTACTGGAGCCGTGAGTTCGAGCAGGAGCAGTTGGAGGCATTCGAGGAACAGGTGAAATGGTCGGTAGAAACCCGACTCCCCCTGATGATTCATTGCCGCAAGGCACAGAACGAGATGGTGCACTTGCTCCGTCAGTATCAGAAAGACCTGCCTGGTGGCGTGTTCCACTGCTTCACGGGCAATCAGAAGGAGGCTGAAGAGCTTCTCTCTTTCGATAACTTCGTGCTGGGTATCGGCGGTGTTTCTACTTTCAAGAGCAGTCATCTCAGAGAAGATCTTCCGGCTGCGGTTCCGATGAATCGCATCATCCTGGAGACCGACAGTCCTTATATGGCTCCCGTGCCTTATCGTGGCAAGCGCAATGAAAGCGCTTTCGTGATAGAAGTGCTCAAGACTCTGGCAAAAGCCTACGGAGTGAGTGAGGAGGAATTCGCAGAACAGACGAATAAGAATGTAGAAAGCGTCTTTCAGCTGAATTAAGTCAGGAAAGCGTCTTTCCCCTATGAAATAATAAAAATAATAAGCTTAATATTAAAACCAAACGATTCATTATGACTAGAAAAGTGATTTTGGCTGCTATGTTGATGGCAGCATTTGCACAGGGCACTCAGGCACAAGACCTGAGCGGCCAGCGTTCTGAAAAGCAGGACGTGCACATGATTCCTGGTAAGAAACTGGATCATCACGGACTCATCGTGAGTCCTACACCACATCTTCTGAATGTGGATGCTGCTAACCGACTCGACCTGCAGAAGGGTGTCAAGGTGATTGACAAGAAAGGTAAGTTTGCGGATGATGTGAAGTTCCTGACCGCTAACGCCAAGGGCATTCGCCTGACCATCGATTTCGGTGAGAAACTTGCTGCTAAAGCAGGAGTGAAGCCTGTATCGGGTGCTTACAGCCTGAAGGCTGATGCCAAAGGTATCCAGATTGTGGGATACGATGAGCGTGGTGCTTTCTATGGCTTGCAGACCTTGCGCCAGATTGTAAACAGCGAGATGGCTAAGGGCCAGATGCCTTATACCACTTGCAACGACTACCCAGATCTTCCAAACCGTGGTGTGGTAGAAGGCTTCTATGGTGAGCCTTGGTCTCATCAGGTGCGTCTTTCCCTCATCGATTATTATGGAAAGAACAAGATGAACACCTATCTCTATGGTCCAAAGGATGATCCTTATCACAGCTGCCCTAACTGGCGCTTGCCTTATCCTGAGAAAGAGGCTAAGAACATCAGCGAACTCGTACAGGCTTGCCGTCGCAACCGTGTAGATTTCGTATGGGCTATCCATCCTGGACAGGATATCAAGTGGAACGAGGAAGACTATCAGAACCTGGTTCACAAGCTTGACTTGATGTACGACCTCGGTGTACGTTCTTTCGCTATTTTCTTTGATGATATTTCCGGCGAGGGTGCCAACCCAGTGAAGCAGTCTGAACTCTTGAACCGCCTGGCTAAGGAGTTTGTGAAGGCTAAGGGCGATGTTACACCGCTCGTGATGTGTCCTACCGATTATACCCGTCTCTGGGCGAATCCAAAACCAACCGGTTCTTTGGCTATCTTCGGTAACACCCTCGATCCATCTATCAATGTATTCTGGACAGGTGATGTGGTATGTAGTGACTTGACCCGCGAGACGCTCGACTGGGTGAACTCCCGTATCAAGCGCCCTGCTTATTACTGGTGGAACTTCCCAGTTACTGATTATGCACGCCATATCATCATGCAGGGTCCTACCTATGGTTTGCAGACCGACCTGACCAACAAGGATCTCTGTGGTTTCGTGAGCAACCCAATGGAGCATGGTGAAGCTTCCAAGCTGGCTCTCTACGGTGTAGCTGACTATGCATGGAATATCGCCAACTATAATCCACTCGACAACTGGGAGCGTGGTCTGGTAGATCTGACTCCAGAGGCACACGATGCTTATCGCACCTTCGCCATGCACTCATGCGATACAGAGACCGGTTATCGCCGTATCGAATCATGGGAAACCAAGAGCTTCCGCATCGACAACTTTACAGATGCTGAGTTCAATGCTTTGCAGAAGGAATTTGAAAAGGTGAAGAATGCACCTGCTCAGATGGAGGCAAACTGCAAGAATGCCTTGTTGATGAAGGAACTCCGTCCTTGGTTGACCGAGTTTGGCAAATTGGGTAACCGTGGTCTGAAGACCATGCAGCTCATCAAGGAGTACAAGGCTGGTAATGACCAGGCATTCTGGGATGGCTATGTCAACAACCGTATGAGCAAGGAAGATGTGGCTGCTTACGAGAAGCATAAGTCTGGAACCATGGTATTGCAGCCATTCTATGAGCAGTCTATGGATGATATGGCTTCTGGCTTCTTCAAGAAGTTGACTGGCAAGGTGCCTGCTTTCTATAAGGGTATCGGTACATACGCAACCTTGAGAACTACCCAGAGCAAGGCGATGTTTGACAACGATTCTACTACCTATTATACATCAGGAAATAGTCAGAACACTGGCGACTGGATTGGTGCAGACTTAGGTTGTGTTCGTTCTGTTTCTGAGGTAAGAATCCTTCAGGGACGTAACTCTGTGGATGATGTGGATTACTTCGATAATACCGTATTGGAGTATTCTCTTGACAAGAAGGAGTGGAAGGCACTGACCGGTGAGTTGAAGAAGCAGTATATCATCAACTGGAAGACCGATTCTCCTGTTGAGGCTCGTTATATCCGCATCAAAAAGTTGAAGTCTGACAAGCGCAACTGGGCTGCAGTCCGTACTTTCGAGGTGAACCCAACTACTCCAGATCGTTTGAGCTTTACTGTAGAGGCTAAGGATATGCAGGCAGCGATGTATGGTTTCGATGAGAACCCTTGCACCTCATTCACTAACGAGGGCACCCTTACCATGGGTGTAGAAAAGAATGTAAAGGGTTACACCCTGCTGTTGAAGTTGGCTCCAGGCAAATCATTGGTTTGTCGCCAGCTAAATGCCAAGGGCAAGGTATTGGCAACCACTAACATCGACCAGTCATTCTGCAAGATAGAATTGGTGAAGAAGGCTGCCAAGCTTCAGCTGGATGGTTCAGCCGAAATCTTCGAGATTATTCCTGAGAAATAAGATTGGAAATTTGATTATACTCCTAGGCAGGGGATAACAAGTTCTTCATTCTTCCTGTAAAGGGATAACAAATAACCAATACGCCCTGAAAGGGCAAAAGCTCCTAGCCCAGGGCAACACCCTGGGTTAAATATGCAACCAACAAGGCGCCCTGAAAGGGCAAAAGCTTTAAAATAGATGCTTTTGTCCTTTCAGGGCGCTTGTTTTATACGTTCTCTAGTTAAAGAAATGTAAAAAGCAAACGAATATGTGGATTTTCGAATAAAAAGTGATAATTTTGTACTTCGAAACTGGAAAGGTGCTCGAGTGGCTGAAGAGGCACGCCTGGAAAGCGTGTATTCCCCTAAAGGGAATCGGGGGTTCGAATCCCCCTCTTTCCGCTTATATATATAATAAGGTATATATGATTATGAAGAAAAATACAGCTATTGCGCGTTTCGCAATATTCATTTTCACAGTAATGTGTTCTCTGCCTGTCATGGCGCAAGACGAGAATATCGGATTTCATCAAGCTCTTAAGACGAAGTTCATTGAGGGTAATGCCGGCTTTATGTCGCTCGTTGCCATCGCTCTCATCGTGGGTCTGGCTTTCTGTATTGAGCGCATTATCTATCTCAGTCTTTCTGAAATCAATGCCAAGAAGCTGATGCAGGATATCGACCAGAAGGTAGAGGCAGGGGATGTGGAAGGTGCCAAGGAACTTTGCCGCAATACCCGTGGACCTGTAGCTTCTATCTGCTATCAGGGATTGATGCATATGGATGAGCATCTTGATGATATCGAGCGCTCGGTAAGTGGATATGGTACCGTGCAGGCTGCCAACCTGGAAAAAGGATGCTCCTGGATCAAGCTCTTCATCGCCATGGCTCCTTCCCTCGGATTCCTGGGTACGGTGATTGGTATGGTGATGGCTTTCGACCAGATTCAGCAGGCGGGAGATATCAGTCCTACCATCGTGGCTTCGGGTATGAAGGTGGCGCTGATTACTACCATCTTCGGTATCATTGTTGCCTTGATTCTGATGGTGTTCTATAACTATATCCTTTCCAAGGTGGAGCATCTCACCAGTCAGATGGAAGAATCGGCTGTAACTTTGATGGATATTATCGCCAAGAATAAGTGAAGAGTGAAGAAACAACGTTCAAAGTTGAAAGTTCCATGTTGAAAGTTCAAAGTTCAAAGTTCAAAGTTCAAAGTAACAAGTCTGCCGAACAGATATCTCAGAAGGTTTTCCGTCTGATGATAGGTTTGGCTGTGCTGGTTTTCGGTCTGTTCTATCTGATAGGCTATGATTTGCCTTTCGATGAGAACCCCGACTTCAATGCCCCTCTTTTTACCGATGTGCTCATCTTCCTGATGTGGCTTTTCCTGATAGGAGGAATAGGCTTGGCGGTCTATTCGATGGTGAAGGATTACCGGAGCAGCAAGTCGGAAGCTGTGGTGAATGGTGTGCCGGTGCGTCGTATCTTCCGTATCACCTGGCTTACCTTGCTGGCAGTTCTGATTCTTACCTTCCTCTTGGGAGGTTCCGCCCCGATGCTCATCAACGGTGAAAACTACGCCGACTGGTTGTGGCTGAAACTTTCTGATATGTTTGTCATCACCTCGCTGCTGATGTTGCTGGCAGGCATTGGAGCCGTTTGCTTCGGTGCCACCCGATATATCCGAAAGAAGCAATAACAGTCTGTAATTATCAAACAAAAAAATAGTTAGTATCATATCATAACGCAATGCTGATAAGAAGGAATCGTAACGAAACTCCGGGATTGAATACCACCTCAACAGCCGACATCTCGTTTATGCTGCTGATATTCTTCCTTGTAACCACATCCATGGATGTGGATAAGGGATTGTTGCGCCAGCTTCCTTCGCCTGAACCTCAGAAGAAGGAACAGCAGGAATCGGTGGTGGATAAGAACAATCTGATGGCGATTCATCTTACGGCTGGAGATACGCTGCTGGTGAACAACCAGCCGATGAAGCTGGAAGATCTGAAGCTGGAAACCGTCCGCTTTGTACATCGCCTGGGTAAGAAACATCTGATTTCCATTGAGAGCGACCGTGATGCCAACTACAACCTCTATTTCCAGATGCAGAATGAGTTGATGGAAGCCTATGCGCAACTTCGCAATGAGGCAGCCCAGAAAAAATATCATAGAGACTATGCGCTTTTGAGCAATGATCAGAAGGAGCAGGTGCGTAAGCTCTGTCCTCAGCGCATTACGGAGTCGTATGCCAATGCGATGACTTATGAAGACAAGAGTGTAGATGCTGATGCGGAAGAGAAACAGGAACCCCAGTCAACCCAGGAGAAAGGAGGCGCCAAATGATGAATTTTCGTAAAAAATCGCATTCGGTTCCGGAATTGAATACGTCATCTTTGCCGGATCTGATTTTTTCGGTACTCTTTTTCTTTATGATCGTTACCCACATGCGGCAGGTTACCTTAAAGGTGGAATGTCGTATGCCTGAAGGAAAGAATCTCACACGCCTGACCAAGAAGTCGGCTGTAAGTCATATTTATATAGGAAAGCCAACCAGGGATCTGCAGGGCAAATACGGCTCAGGTACCCAGATACAGATGAATGACAAGTTTGCCAGTGCTTCTGACGTGCAGGATTATATCTCTGCCGAGAAGAAGCGGATGTCGCCTGAAGACCAGAAACTGATGACCGTTTCCATCAAGGCAGACCAGGATACCAAGATGGGAGTGATTACCGATGTGAAGCAGGCGCTGCGCCAGGCAAAAGCACTGAAAATAAGCTATTCTGCTGTTGAAAATAGGAAATAATATGCTCTAAAAGGAAAAATAATATTAATTTATTATTTTTTTTATTAGAAAAGTTGCTTTTTTTAAAGAAAAGTGCTACCTTTGCAGGCAAATAATAATTAATTATGGCAAAACAAGTATTAGATTCATTAGATAGGCATATTCTGAAGCTGATTTCTCAGGATGCCCGAATTCCATTTCTGGAAGTAGCACGTGCTTGTAATGTAAGTGGTGCTGCCATTCATCAGCGTGTTGCTAAACTCACTAACCTTGGCATTATTAAAGGCTCTCAATTTGTTATCGATCCAGAGAAGATTGGTTACGAAACCTGTGCATATATGGGACTGTTCCTCAAGGAACCTGAGAAGTTTGATCAGGTGGTTGATGAACTCAAGAAGATTCCTGAGGTAGTAGAGTGTCATTATACTACGGGCGGTTTTGATATGTTCATCAAGATTTATGCAGTCAACAACCACCATCTCCTGGAGATTATCCACGATAAGTTGCAGCCATTGGGGCTTTCTAGAAGCGAGACCATCATCTCCTTCAATGCAGCCATCGACCGTCAGCTTTCTCTGAAGGATATTCAGCAGGTTGCTGATGAGGATGATGAGACAACAGAAGAATAGGAATTTATTCAACCGTACTGGTCGAATTTATTTTCTGATATAGGTGAGGAATGAGAACGACAATCCGTTTTCATTCCTCATTTCTTTTTCCGTCACTTCCCAGGCAGAACTGTCGATGGCAGGGAAGAAGGTATCTGCCTGTTCCGGCTCCTTATCTACGATGGTGAGATAGAGTTTCCGGGCAGCAGGAAGAGCCTGGCGATAGATGCTTTCTCCGCCAATGATGAAGATTTCTTCCGGACTGGCTATTCCTGCATCTTCCTTGGGGGCAGACAAGGAGTCGCCTTGTGCAGCCCTGAGTGCTTCTTCCAGGGTAGGATATACTTCGCCCCCATCTATCTCTTTCAGACTTTTAGAGACAACGATGTTGCGGCGATGTGGAAGAGCACCGTTAGGGAGAGAATCAAATGTCTTTCTGCCCATGATGATGGTATGCCCCGTGGTAAGTTCACGGAAGCGTACCATATCTGATGGTAAATGATAGAGCAGTCGGTTCTGGTAGCCGATGGCCCTATTGTCTTTAGAGATACAAGCGATGATGCTGAGCATATTCATTCCTGATGATTGGTTCTTCTTGATGAATTCTTATCTTGTTTCTTGATATTTATTTATTGCTGATAACACAGGGCTCTTCCGGCACGTGGCTGCTCTTGATTTTCCACTCTTGTGGATAGAGGTTGTTGGCACGGTTGCCGATGTTCTTCTCCCAGCCCAGAGGCATCTGCTGATAGGTAACGAGCACGTAGCCTTTAGGGGTGTCTGCAGGAAGATTCACAGCCTCTTTGCGCAGGTAGCGGATGGCATCCTCGTAGGAGAGTTCTACCTGTGGGAAAACCTCTGTGTTGAGTTCGGTGGAGAGTGCCAGACTCTGGTCGGGAATGATGTCTTTGCCCTTGGTTGTTCCCAGTTTGATGCCGGCATGTATCACCTTCAGGTTTCTGGCAGCATCCTCATAGATGGCTTTCCATCGGCTTGGGATGGCATAGAAGTTATCGTCTTCGGTTATCGTTTCATAGTCGGAAGACTTCAGCCAGTCTGTTGGAACCTGCAGACCCTTTCCCTTGTTTCCTCTGTTCTTTCCTTTATCCTTGTTCTTGTCTTTTTTCTTCTTTTTATCTTCCTTCTCCATTTCCGGTTCTCCCTCTTTTCTGAGTACCGCGAGGAAGATGCCTTCTCCGCGGGTCTTGCCTGGGAGGAAACGATAGACTGGGATGTCTGTGCCTATGAGATTGCCCGTGATATTCCAAGCTTCATCGATATCGTTGAGTGCAATAGCATCAGCCCCTAGCTCCTCACAGATCCAGGAGATATTCTCTTCGTCTTCGTGGGCATTGAAAGTGCAGGTGGAGTAGATGAGGATACCGCCGGGTTTCAGACAGTTCCAGATATCGCTCACGATTTCACGCTGCAGATGCCAGCAGTTGTCCACATTCTGCAGACTCCATTCACTGATGGCACCATCATCCTTGCGGAACATACCTTCGCCGGAGCAGGGAACATCAGTGAGGATGACATCAAACTGAAGCTTCGACTTCTTGTAGTCGCGTGGATAGTTGTTGGTGACGATCATGTCGGGATGACCGAACTTCTGGATATTCTCTGCAAGAATCTGCGATCGGGTGCGCATCGGTTCGTTGCTGAAAAGAAGACTACCTTCCGGTAGGGCTGCACGTACGGCGGTAGATTTTCCACCTGGAGCCGCACAGAGATCGAGCATCATCACGGGGTCGTGAACGAGTTGTCGGATCACCAGATCCACGAACATGGAAGAAGCCTCCTGCACGTAATACTTTCCGGCATGGAGCCAGGGATCGAAGGTGAAGTTAGGACGGGTGGAGAGATAGCGACCGGTGGAAGGGCACCATGGAATCGGTTCGCCCGCAGCATCTTCTCCCTCCTTGCATTTGAAAGGATTGAGGCGGATGCTGGTAGGTGCTTCTCCCTCGGTGATGCCCTGTTTCAGTTGCTGGAACAGTTCATCGCCCATCAACTCTTGGGTATATTGGATGAAATCTTCTGGTAATGTCTTCATTTTATGCCTTTATTCTTGATTTTGTTTGCAAAAATAAGAAAAATTTCGTTTCTTTGCAACTAATTTCCCAAGAGATGCGTCTAAGACATAGAAAAAATAATAAATAACAAGGTAAAACTATAAAAATATTGTTAGATATGAAGAAAGCGATATTAACATTGGCGCTCATCATGAGCATCGGAGCTACCCAGGTATCTCTGGCATCTTCTGCTCCAAAACATCGTTATCATCCAACTACCCAACAGGTGGATAAGCAGGCTTCTCCTGCCGCAGCAAAGCAGGAAGATAAGCAGGCTGCTGCCGGGCAGGCATCCGCAGCTCAGGATGATGAGGCGATTGCTGCCTATTCTGATACAACCGCAACGGATACTTCCGACTATGCTGATGTAGATGACAATGACAACCGTGCTTATCATTCCAAGTACAGTCTCGGCAACTATGATGATCCTTTCGATTTCATCGGTTCGGTATTTGGTGGCGGAGCGCTGTCGGTTATCATCATCTTCTGTATCATCTTCGGTCTGCTGTTTGTCTTTGCTCCGCTGATCATCGTGTTCCTGGTTATCAGATATCTGATTCGCCGCCACAACGACCGGATGAAGTTGGCGGAGATGGCGATGGAGAAGGGCATCAATGTTCCGGAAAGCGACCGTCCGATTGACAAACAAAGCGATGAATATCTGGTGAAGCGAGGATTGAGAAATGCCTTCCTGGGAGCTGGCTTGTGCGCCATGTTCGCTTGGTGGGAAGCTGACTTCCTGGCGGGTATCGGAGCCCTGGTCTTCTTCTATGGATTGGGACAGACCCTGATAGGTTCGCTTCCAGCCATCAAGGATTGGTGGAGGAACCGCCATGGCAATCAGGGCACGGGGTATAATGGAACTCCGGTATAAAGAATCAAGAAAAGATAAGTTATTAGTTAATATATAGTGGAAAAGTTATCCGATATTTCTCTCGTTACGAAGGTGGTGATGCTTCACGACCGCAAGTCGTTCGACTTGCTGGTCAAGAAGTATCAATCACCTATTCGTGGGTTCTTCCTACGGCAGACGCTGGGGGATGCGCAGCTGAGTGACGACTTGGCGCAGGATACCTTTGTGAAGGCTTATACCCATCTGTCGGGGTTCAGGGGTACAGCCAGCTTCTCCACTTGGCTTTATCGTATTGCCTATAATGTGTGGTATGATTATACCCGCAGTCATAAGGAAACACAAGACATCGATACGCCGGCTGTTGCCCGACAGAATGCGCAGGGAGTGAATACCGGACTGAAGATGGATTTGCTCAATGCCCTGCGGATATTGAGCGAGAACGAACGGACGTGCATCACGCTGCAGCTGATGGATGGTCTCTCTATAGATAAGATTGTAGAAGTGACGGGAATGGCGCAAGGCACCATCAAGTCGCATCTCTCTCGTGGAAAACAGAAACTTGCAAGTTACTTAAAGCATAATGGTTATGACCGATAAAATGATAGATAATAGAAATGGTATGGAGCTTGAACCGCTGAGCGCCACAGACAATCAGCTCCTTCAGGCTTTCTTTGCTGATAACAGGATGGAGGAGGTTCCGGATGATGGATTCTCTGATAGGGTGATGCAGGCATTGCCGGGTCTTGAGCCGGAAAAGACCTTGCTGGCTCTTGATCAGGAAAAGACCGTGCTGTCTCTTGAGCAGGAGCAGGCATTGGCTAAGCGTCGCCGATTGGAACATCTGTGGACGGCAGCCTGTGTGGCTGTCGGCATAGTTGCTGCTGTGGTTTGCCAGGGATGGGAGCAGATTCAGGGATGGCTCTTCTCTATGAAGATAGATTTCCTGCTGACCGGTTCACGTGCCCTTACCCATTTGGCTGATGCAATCACGCCGACGCAGAATCTCCTGATGATGCTGGCAGGTATCGTAGTACTCGTGATGGTCTGGGGATATAATGAGCTGGCGGATGCCAGATGATAGGACATATTAGATTACAGGTGATAGATTGTTCCTATTTATTGAATCATCAATCGATAAGATAAGAAAAAACTCTTTCTGCTAGTAGAAGAATGGTCTTCTGCTAATAGAAAGAGTTTTTTTATAGGGATGAAAGTTATGTTCAAAGCTTTTGAACCTATGTTCAGCAGTGTTGAACTTAAGTTCAACACTGCTGAACATAGATTATGCCTAGGAGAAAATACTTTTATTCCCTATCAAAGTTGATTTTATATCCGTAGCCTTCGGATTCTTTCTCTTGTCTTGGCTTTGACTTTGGCGGGTTCTGCAGGTTACCATCGTGGTCGACCATCTTATAGGTGGTACGAAGAACAGTAAACTCGGTACGGCGGTTCAGCTGGTTGCATATCTCCTGATGCTCCTTGGTCTGCTTGAGGATGAAATCCTGGGTGAGCACATCGTCTTCCTTCAGCCAAGGATATTTCTCCGTGAGCTTTCTGCGGATTGTCTTCGGGCGTTCCTTGCCATATCCCACAGGGGTAAGGCGATCTTTTTCAATGCCGTGAGCTATGAGGTAATCCACTACCGTCTGGGCGCGGCGCTGAGACAATCGCTTGTTGTACTCGCTGTTGCCTTTGTAATCGCAATGGGCACTCAGTTCGATGGTTACGTGGGAATTCTCTTTCAACAAGGCTACGAGCTTATCCAGAGCCTGGGTGCTGGCTGGCGTCAGGGTAGCTTTGTCAAAATCATAGAAGATGTTGTCGATGAGTACTGGTGCTGAGATGGAAGCCAGAGGGAACTGGAGCACGTACTCCTTGCTCTCCTTAGCCGAATCTATCCGCAATTCCTCCTTGTGGTTGAGGAATCCCTTGCAGGAAGCCATCACAAGATAATCTACCTTAGGATGGACAGGCATCGTAAACGAACCGTCGCCCTTGACCGGTAGTTTCTTGTAGGTTCCATCGTTGCCTACTACCATCACCTGGGCGGCAGGAAGTTCGTAGCCGTCTTTTTCGTAAACCCATCCCTTCATCGTGGTGACAATCTCCGGATTTTCGAAAGAATAGATATGATCGTAGCCGCGGCCATCCTTTCTGTTGGAAGAGAAGAAGCCACGGTTGTGCAGTCCCTCGAAGGTCATTCCGAAATCATCTGCTTCTGAATTGAGGGGATAGCCGGGGTGCTCTATCTTATACTGCTGGGTCTTTTCGTCTGTTCGGGCGATGTAGATGTCGAGACCGCCCATTCCGATATGACCGTTACTGCTGAAATAAAGGTCGCCATTGGGACGGAAGGTAGGGAACATCTCGTCGCCCGGAGTATTGATAGGGGCACCGAGGTTTTCCACACCTCCCAGACCTGAAGGAGTGATGCGTGCACGCCAGATATCGTAACCACCCAATCCGCCCGGCATATCGGAGACGAAATAGAGCCATTCGCCATCAGGACTGACGGCAGGGTGGGCGTAGGTACTCAAGGTATCCTGGGTGATTTCCAGTTTCTGAATCTTTCCCCAGGCAGCATCCGAACGGGAAGAAGTGACGATCTGGGCAAATCGGGGAGAGGCTGGATCGGTGACGCATTGGGTGAGATACATCTCCTTGCCATCGGGAGAGAAGCAGCAGGCTCCCTCATCATAGTCGGTATTCAGACCAGTGGCGATGGCTTCCGGTCTGCTCCATTTTCCCTTGTCGTCTTTTTCTGAATAGAAGATATCGCCAGCCTTGGTGCCGGTGATTCCGCTGAGTTCATCTCCCTGTGCGTCGTTGCGGGTGGAGGTGAAGTAGATCTGTTCGTATTCATCGCCCAGGAGCATCGGTGAATAATCGGCTCTTCGGGAGGTGAAGACATCCATCTTCTTTACCTGATATCTGCTTCCGGCTTTTTTCCAGCCGGGAGCCATCTGGGCAGATTTCATTCCGTTTTGGGCTAGGATATTGTCGGGCATGGAATCCACGAGGATTCTGAATTCCTTTTCAGCCTGCTTGTAATCGCCGTTTTTCAGGAGCAGACGGGCGTAAGCCAGACGGTCATCGAGGGAAGTCTGGTTATAGCGGATGGCATTGCGGTAAGCATTCACAGCCTTGGGGGTAGCATTGATCTTGTTGTAGCAGCGGGCCATCTTCAAGGCTAGCTTTCCCCGGTTTTCACGCTCCTTGGGAGGTGTCTTGGTGTAGGCTTGCTTGAATTGGTCGGCAGCATCATAGTATTCGCCCAAAGAAAGAAACTTTTCTCCCTTCTTCAGGTTCTTGTCAATGCCGCAGCTTATCAGAAGGAGGCAGCAAAAGGCTGTTATGATTTGGTAATATCTAATCTGCTTCATACTGGAACAACTTAATTATTTTACTGAACTTTCGCAAGCAACTCTCCCACACGCCCTGA
>OKRS01000834.1_pt1 | contig 22286 bp, 16 predicted proteins | sample 1601191 | NCBI WGS metagenome assembly OKRS01 (sample SAMEA3541509, study PRJEB24748) | human gut metagenome | biome: human gut; feature: human-associated habitat; material: faeces | place: China | collected 2012
CCTCCCCCGCACTACAACCGGAGGGACCGCGCCCTTGCGGACGCGGTCCCCAGGCCGGAGGTTATATAAGGATTGGCTGTTGGTTAGGAAGCGTACTCGGTACGCTTGACGATCTCGTTCTGCACGCCCTTGTCCAGACGGGTGAAGTAGGCGCTGAAGCCGGCCACGCGGACCACCAGGTCGGTGTAGTCCTGCGGGTTCTTCTGGGCGTCACGCAGGGTGTCGGAGCTCACGCAGTTGAACTGGATGTGAGAGCCGCCGAAGTCGCAGTAGGTCTTGATGAGCGAGATCAGCGTGCGGGCACCGTTGGGACCTTCCAGGGCGGAGGGCACGAACTTGACGTTGAAGTGGTTGGCGCCGTAGCGCACGGTGTCGATGGCTTCGGCGCCGGACTTGATGAGGGCGGTGATGCCTTCATGGTCGGTGCCGGGCATGGCGGACACGCTGCCGTCGGTCAGGGCCACACCGGCCTTGCGGCCCGTGGGCAGGGCACCCATGAGGGAGCCGAAGTAGTTGTGGTAGGACAGCGAGTAGGCGTCCAGAGGCGTACGGTGGCCGAAGCAGTCCGGACCCACGGAGTGGTGGATCTCGTCCACGTCACGGTAGTACTGCTGCACGAAACCTTCCACTTCGGGGTAGTCGTTGCCGTGCTTGGGAGCTTCGAAGCACATCTTGCGGATGTCTTCGTAGCCTTCAAAGTTGGCCTTGATGGCTTCCATCAGCTGGGCCATGGTGATCTTCTTGGTGTCGAACACCAGGTGCTTGATGGCCAGCAGGGAGTTGGCGGCGTCGATACCGGCGGTCATGATGGGGTTGACCTGGGGATAACGGGTGCCGCCGGCTTCTTCGCACATGCCCTTTTCGATGCAGCCGTCGTACATGACCGAGCGGAAGATGCTGGGCACCACCTGCAGGCGGGCCATCTGGCTCAGGTCGGAGTGCTTGCGGGAGATGCCGAAGATGTGGCGCAGCTGCTTCTTGTAGGCGTCGTACACTTCGTCGAAGCTCTGGAACTGGGTCGGGTCACCGGTCTCGATGCCCAGCTGCTTCTTGGTCAGCGGGTCCTTGCCGTTGTAGAGCATCAGTTCCACGATCTTGGCCAGGCAGGGCTGGTCTTCCTGGGTGATGAAGCTGCCCTTGCCGCAGATGCCGGTGGACACGCAGCCGTAGTTGCCGCAGTTGCGGGCGTCTTCCAGGGTGATGCCGCCTTCGTACTGGGAGAAGCGGGCCAGGTTGCGCTGGATGACCACGTTGTTGTTGAGGATCTGGGGCTGGCCGGAACCGCCGCGGATGCATTCCACCACCTTCTGCATGTAGGATTCCTTCAGCTTGGGATGGTAGAGCAGGGTCAGCGTGGGCTGGATGTTCTTCATCTGGATCTGGGTCTCCAGCAGCAGTTCTTCCAGCTCGGTGCTGGCGTCGTTGCCGTTGGCGTCCACGCCGCCGATGGTGATGCTGAAGAGCGTTGTTCCTCCACTTACGGTCTGCGGCACCACGATGGCACGCCACTCGTTACCGGTCTTCGACGGTATCGTGGCTGTAGTCTCTACGCCACCCGCCACGCTCACGGTGCCGTCAGCAAGGTTGATGCTTGCCTTACGCACCACATTCGGCACAAGCACTATCTTCTCAGTGTTCGTCTATTCCTCAGCTGTGAAGCCTGAACCCTGTAGCAGGGTGACACGGGCATTCGACATGCGGTGAGACAGTGGCAAGCGTATTACCCTGGTTGTAGGAGCCACGTCAGCCACCTTTCCCCATAGGAAGTCGCTCGCCTCGTAGCCGCCCATCTCGCCATCGGCAGAAGGCTTGCTCTGGTCTTTCTGCACCTCAAACTGATAGCTGTCTATGCTCTCCGGGGCGGCAAACGGATAATATCCATACACATCAATCGGCGTATGCTTGTCTTTCCAATACAATTCGTAGGCACCAGTCCACTTGTTGGCTGACTCGTCGAAGGTGAAGCGCACGTTATCACCACGGTTGCCGCTCGGCTTCAGAATGCCGGGCTTGCCACCTTCGTAGTCCACTACATACACGCCCATCATGTCGCCGTTGCAGAAACCGCTGTCGTTAACTCTCGTCACGGCAAGCTGTTCGATGTCTGCCGACAGACTTATGCTGCCGCCGTCGTTCTGCATATCGTCATTGAAGAGACTCTCGCTACAGCTACAGAACGTTGCAGCCACAACAGCTGTTATATATAAGATGATATTCTTGTTTATATGTTTCATGTCTTTCCTTTTTCTATTCCGGTTCTGCAGTACCTCCATAATCGTTGCCGTCGTCTTTCCAACCCACGATGTCGGCATTCATGCCACTACTCGTCTTGCTCAGCGTCACGGTAATCTGATAGCGATGTCCCTGCTCGAAAGCTACAAGCTTGGGGTCTTTCGGCAGACTGAACTCCGTGCCGTCCACCGTCACCGTTATCAAGTTGCCATTGCCTAACGTCTGTGGTACGACGAGCGACTTGTATTCCTCGCCCTCTTTCAGCGGTATGACATAGCCGTTGCTGCCCGTGGCTGTCACCATGCCGGAAGCAAGATTGGCGATAGCCTGCGTCTTCACATTGTTTATCTTTACCTTGATATTGGCATTCGCCAACGAAGCGGCGGTAAAGCCCTTGCCGGCAGCCAAGGAAATGACAATCTGTGCCATTATATGCTTTGCGCTGATGTTCACGGCATTCTCACTCGGTGCTACATCCAGCGTCTTACCGATGAGCAGTTCGCTTGCCTTGTAGTCAGACACCTCGCTTTGGTCTGTCTTCACGCTCCACGGCATAGCCTCAACGCTCGTCATAGTAGCGGTGTATGGATAATACATATAGAAGTCGGCATGTGTAGTAGTGTCCTTCCAGTATTCCGGCACAGCAGAAGTCCAAGTGCCCTGAAGGGTATACATGCTGTTGTCGATATAGTTGCCACTTGTCTTCAGCGCGTTCGCCGAACCATCGGCATTACGGCTCACGACAAACACGCCGATTCTGTCGCCAGTCTCAAAAGCATCATCCGTGGCACGGGTTTCCGGCACGCTGCTGATGCGTATCGGCAACTTCTGCGTCGGCTCCGGTGGCACAACAGGATCGCCGCCGCTTTCATTCTCTGAAGAACAAGCGCATAATGCAACAGCACAAGCCAACACGACAATTTGTTTCAACGTAGAAATATTAATGTATTTCACTATTATCATTTATTATTATTAATATAAACCTCATACTCGTAAGCAGGGAAAAAAATATTATTCCCTTGCTTAAACAGTTTTTCACAGTGTAAAGGTAAGCAAATTTATGAATATTTCAACTCGTATCCCACACTTTTTTCATTATGAACCATCATGAACTTGCAATATCGGAATTATACCCGTAAATTTGAAAGCGATAATGGGAAACAACAAAAAACAAGTATAACATAATATTTAACTGGAATTATGAAAAAACTACCTATCCTATTGTTAGCTGCAGTATTGGCGCTTTGCTCATGCAGCAAGAGTTAGAATGTAGAGGAATGAGTTTCTGCGAACAGATTACAAGATGCCACCAAGATACCGGATTTAATTTCGACATCAACGGCCAAGCATGCAGAGACGCAGGAGAATAGAAAATGCTCATCCAAGCACAGCTAAAAAAAAGAGAATGACCGAAATCATTCTCTTTTTGTCGGGGTGACAGGACTCGAACCTGCGACAGCCTGGTCCCAAACCAGGAACGCTACCAACTGCGCTACACCCCGTTGCAACAAGCATCATGCCTTAATTGCGGGTGCAAAGGTATAAAGTTTTTTCAAAACAACAAACTTTTTCTATGATAAATTACTAAGAAAAATATTCTTACCCTATAAGAAAAACAAGAATACAGACTTTATTTGATAAAACAAAGCCTTTATTTTAATAAATAAAACCTGTATTTATTAAAATAAAGGCTATATTTTAAGTTTTGAATGTGATTAATATCTTTTTGAATATACTTTTATCTATTTGAGAATGTACCTTAATATATTTTGGAATGAACCTTAATATATTTTGGAAAGGACTATAATATTTTGGGGAATGCACCTAATATATCCAATACAACTTATTATATTATAGACTTGCTGTCTTTTAAAATTAAAAGACTACATTGCCGACAAGTTCTTCGAGGTTCTTTTCACGTGTTCTGTCCATTATCAGAAATATGTCGACAAGCCACCAGATACTGCATCCGCCACAAGTAAGAAGCTTCAACACCCCAAGCCCGACATCGCCTATATATATACGGTCTACGCCATATCCGCCGACCAGGATTGAAAGGATGAGCGAAATGGTAGGGTCCTTCATCTGTCCAAATGCCATATTGGCTACATTGTAATCCATATTCAGCAGTCTTTCTCTTACTACCGGCAAGGATGACGCCGGCAACTTGTTACCGTAAATCATCAGCAACTGATCTACCTGATTTGCTTCCATACTATTGTTTTTTATATTCCTAATACGTTTCTTACTACAAGCCAGATAAAAAAAGTCACTACATAGAACCACACTACATACCGGTTTTCTATCACGCTTGCCAACCTTTCTCTTGCCGCACTCTGGGGCATAAGCCATTCTATGGCAAAGAGCATAGCATACGGCAGAGAATATGCAAGATAATAATTATAGTGGAGAGCCTCCGCAAAATGTCCATGAAAGAAGGCATGTACAAAGCGCTGTATGCCGCAAGCCGGACAGTAGAGTCCGGTAAGCAGCTTAAAAGGACACTTGGGCACCCACCACGACGACGAGGGATTTACGAAATAAAGCCCCACGACGACAATGAGCGCCACAAGCACTATGATATATTTTCTTACCAATGGGTATTCTCTCTAAATATACTTACATCTATGCATCATGATTGCATTATTGTCGCGGCAACTCCAAAAGCATAAAGAACCGTGTAAAGCCCGGAGATTACCACTCCTGCGATTATTCCCCAGATGCTCCACTTCTTTGCTTCAGCGGCTGCATTCACCGCTGCCTGGTAATTGCCGGAGAGATAAAGAGTGTTTACTGATGATGCCTTTACTATTGCAACGATGCCGAAAGGCAGGCAGCAGCATATTGTAGTAAATATCGCCAACACGAGATTATTGTCTGGTTTCGGAAGCATCTGGTTGTTGAAACTGCCATTGTTACCAACATTATTATTCTGCTGAGGTGTATCCATCTGAGGAGTCTGATAGTTCTGGTCCATAGTCTGAAAGTTTTTAAATATTAATATCAAGTCATTAAAACTCCACAAAAATACATATTTTTCAGCAAAATAAAAACATTTAGCAACTTATTTTCAATAAAACGACTACAATTAACTGGTATCCTCGCTATAGCTTACACATCGAGTTCGGGATAAAGACGTTGCAGTTCCTTAATTCTTTCCATGGTACGCAGCATGAAGAGCTTGTATTCCTCAGCATCGGGGTTAAAGGGCTTATGACCAAGAGCCTCCTTTATAGGACGCCATTTTTCGAGGAATGATGATGTCTCCTTACTGAAATAAAGTTCCGAGAAGCGTTCCCAGATATAGCTTACTGCCTGTTCCGAGGGGTGGAGCATGTCTTCCTTATAGAAGCGATAGTCGCGAAGTTCGTCGTTTACAATCTCGTATGCCGGGAAATAAGTGCAGTTGTCGTGCTCCCTGCACAGTTCGTCGGCAGCAAGCAGCAACGTAGCCTTCGACAGTTGGCTGCCGTGGAAGCCGTATTTGGCATAGCGTATAGGACTGACCGTTACTATCACCTTCACCTCCGGATTTATTTTCTCCAATATGCCAACGGCTTCCGAAAGAGCCTCACGGCATTGGTCTATCGTTAGTTCCTCCTCCTGAAACAACCGCTGTGGACGTTTCCGGCAGTTATCAACAATCTCGCCAGTCTCCTTCAAGCGATAGACATGGTTCGTGCCGAGGGTGAAGACGCAGACCCATCTCTCACTTCCATCAAAGGGAGAAGCACCAACATCAGAAGACTGGCGGGAGTCTTCTACAAAGCGCTTGACGGTATGGAGCACACTTACAGGATTATACATTACGCCATAGGGATTCACCACGGCGCGGAACTTATCCTCCAGAAAGCGTCTGCCTATGTTGTCGGCAAAACAAGAACCGACAAACAGCATACGTTCAAGAGGACGTATGCTGAATGTCGGTTTATCTATGTTCACTTCTGTTCTGAACTTCATAATAAATCTAACGAACTATGAGTTTAGCTTCTGCTCACCTGCAGACCCGTCTGGCTAAGAGTCATGTCAACGAAGCGGGCATTGGCATTCGGACGATGCGTTTCGAGTATCTGACGGATGCGTACCGCAGCCTCCGGATCCTTTGCCACCATATAGAGATAGCCTCCGCCACCGGCACCCGGCAGCTTATATCCAAGGCAAAGGTCGTCAACGAGGTCGGTAAGCTGACGCACGCCATCTGGATTAGTACCGCTGTCCATAGCCTGGTTCTGCGCCCAGGTCTTACGGATGAGATGTCCCATACGCTGGAAGTCTGCACGCTGTATGGCATCATACATATCTTCGGTATGGCATTTCATATCGCGGAGCATCGAAAGCTCGCCGCTATGGTTAAGGAACATACGTCGGACAATCTCCGCAAGGATAGTCTTTGCCGTACGAGTAATACCTGTATAGTACAACAGGTGGCAGGCTTTGTATTCGTTTCTTGTAAAGAGATCGCCCGGCAACCAACGCACGGTAGGGTTCTGGTCGAAGCCTCTTTCGGTCTGAAGCATCTTCACTCCTTCAAGCACTCCGCCAAACTGGTCCTGCCATCCTCCACCTGTAGTCAGCATCTGCTCCAATGCCGAGGTACGTCGTCCTATCTCACTCTTGTCCCACGACAAGCCGCAGAAGTCATTCAGCGCACCAAGCACGGTGGCTGCAAGAACGCTGCTCGTGCCGAGTCCGCTACCTGCCGGAATAGCCGACAGCAATGTCAGTTCTATACCGCAGCCGAAAGCCTCAAGCTGTTCCTTCAGCGTGGCATGCTGCTCTACGGCATATGCCGGCAGGAAGCCTGCGAGAGCAAGGGCTGCCTTAGGTATGGAGAACGGACTGCCTACATGACGGAAGTCGGCAAGTTCCTCATAAGTGTTTATCACTTCCGAGGCTCCGAGGTCGATACTACGGAGTATCACATGCGGCTCTTTACACGGACGGATATATGTCTGCAACGGCGGCTGACCGTTAAGTTCTATCGCAAGGTTTATAACCTTTCCGCCTTCCATAAGACAGTATGGCGGAGTGTCGGTCCATCCGCCAGCTATATCAATACGCACCGGACTGCGTGCCCACACTATCTGGTCGGCATATACCGACATCTGCGGATGCTGCTTTACGGCAGCCTGCGGTGCTATCAGTCCCTGACGAAGCAGGGCAAAAGCCTTCTCTTCCGACCGTGCCGCCTCTTCGCTGTCGGAACGCAAACGGGCAAGTTCGGAGCGGAACATATTGTCGTGTATACGTGTCAGCAACGGTGCTTCATCACCTATCGGAGACGGTGTGGGGATGTCATACAACGAGAATTCCTTGGCTGCATCACACAGGTCTACCTGATAGAACACGCTATGATGCCAGTTCTTTGCTATGGCACTCCAGTTCTTAGCACGGTATTCATTGCGCTGCATCGACAGGCGGACGAGGTCTGCCTCTGCCGAAATATCATCGGCACTAAGCTTTCTGCATTCTTTCCACAGTGCCTTTGCCTTACAGAAGTCCTCATCAGACACAGCCTGGTCTCCGTTCAGCATCCAGCGAAGAAGAAGTCCAGCCTCATCGACAGTCTGGCATACAGGGAAGATTCTGGCGGACTGCAAGTCCTCTTTACCGTCGATTGCTTCTATGTCGATGCCACAGGCGGCAGCCCATTCCTTAAACGGACGTCCCATATATAATAAGGTGTCGTCAGAGAGAGGACCGCGGAACTTATCATCATATCCATATGGACGAACCACTAATTCGCTTTCTCCTACAGGTACAATATCCACACACTGACCTTCCATCAATGATATCTGCCAGTCGTTTTGAGGAACGCCGGTAACGATATTGTTGCGGGTCACGTTCCATTTCTCTCCCACGCAGCTATTCTCAATCCATATATTCTGATTGTTGTCAGTAAACGTGATGTTGATTTCGGCATTCTGCACAAACATCGACGGATGAGGTTTCAGCGAATGATGCATAATCTCGCGCTGATCGTTTACGAGATTCTGTATTGCAAGTGTGGATGATATAATCTCATGGCTCGTACCATAATGATAGAACTCTCCTCCAGGCAGAGGCAATACCGCCACGGTAAGCTCTGCGAGTTCAGCATCCTTTACAGTAGGATTGGTGCCGAGGGCGCATCCGAACTCAGAGTACATATCATAGTTTTTCAGCGAGCCATCTTCGTTAAGCGACTTCTTCATCAGCAGCTTCACCGCCTTGTCGCTTAGCAACCATATACCGATATCCGTAAGATACAGATGGGTATTAAGCAGTTCGCCAAGTTTTTTTACCGACGGTTTCTGAAGCATACACTCCATAACGTTTGGAGTTTCGCGATGGGAGACAAATACTCCGTGGTCTTTGGCTATCTCTGCACCGAGCCATAGTCCGTAGCATACGACATCGGCATCGGGCACTTCTCCAAGCGGCTGTGTGGCACGGATATATACATCACCACTCACAATCATCGTGTGCAACCTGTCCGGTGCGGCATCCATAATCTGCTTGTATAGCGGAATCTGCAGCGAAAGCAAATCCTGCGACAAGCGTTGTCCGCGTTCCCAACGGAACACCGGTATCGGGGTCAGTATCTTTCCCGAAGGAGCATAAGCCGGCAAGCGACGGCTTTGTCCGCCGGCATGCAGTATAAGGCGTTTGTCGGATGCAAGCCATTGGTCGAAGTCTGTATCGACACCAGCTTTTGCATCTTCCCTACATGCCTGCTGCAACAACCATGTCGTACCTCCTCCGGAACCGAGTTTCTTACCTATCGGGTCGTTTGAGCAGAACCATTCCTTTCTGTCATAACCCGTTATATCGTGAAAGCAACCCACCAGATTTGGTGGAAGCGATAATAGTTTCTTCATGATTTATATTAGTCTTGTGATTTATCTTCTTTTTTCTTTTTATACTCACGGTATAGCAGAAGCAACAGTATGAGCACGAGAAGTGCATAACCTACATAAGCTATGGTCTCCGTCACCTTGACTGTCGTCGGACGGAACGTGAGTACTACCTTATGGTTTCCGGCAGGAACGTTTATGGCACGAAGGATATAGTTCACACGTCCCATCTCTACCGACTTGCCGTCAACGGTAGCTGTCCATCCCGGATAGTATATCTCCGAGAACACTACCACTCCACCCTTGTCGGACTTTACATCATACGAGAGTTCGTTTGGCTTATACGATGTTATGGAAACAAGGGAGTTGCCATCTTGAGCGACAGCCTTGCCAAGCTGCGACTCGAACTTCTTGTCGGCAACTGCCTCATGGCGCAAATCTATCTGTCCGACCTTGTCAATCTCTTCGTTGGCATTGTTTGCAAATGTCAGCTTGTCTACGAACCATGCATTGCCGAAGGCATACGGGTTCATGATAGGCACGGTCTGTCCGCCCTGGAGAGGCACGATGAAGTATTTAGCATTCAGCATACTGATTACAGGGAAGATGCTGTCGCCATTGACCTTCGTCATATCTCCACCCGCATCAGCTACAGCAGACATAGCCTTGCCCATCTCTGGCTGGATGTAGTGCTCTATCATCTCCTGATAACGACGCAGCTTTGCCGGATGGTAACCTCCAAGGCTCTTATGATAGAACGATGTCTCGTTTGCCGAGAATGCTCCCGGAGAGAAGTTCAACACTCTGTAGTTTCCACACTCCGTCTTGTCGCGGAGTATGAGTTTGTCGGTCTCCGTCATCGGTATAGGAGTCTCACGGGCACTCTTCTCTACAAACATGTCATTGTTAAGATAGCGTTTGTCCACCTGCCACATATCGATGAAGCAGAGCGCACAAACCAATCCCACCATTGCCTTGGCATTGAGCTTGCGCATGATGAAAAGCACGAGGAACAAGGTGCCAAGCACTATGATGAAGAACGAGCGCCAGCAGTCTGCCGTAAACACAGCCTCACGCATCTGACGGAGGTTAGCAAGCAGAGGATTGAGATATTCCGCCGGTATCTGGCTTAATGCCTGCATCTCGTTATATGAGATGAAGTCGCTGAAGAACACCGTTGGCATTATGGCAAAGAGCAATGCCACACCTGCTGTCATCAGAAAGCTGATGAGGATATAGTCTCTCTTCTTTCTTACAAAGAAGGAAAGCACAGAGATGAAGAAAAAGTTACATATCTTGGATGTCTTCTCTTCCGCATCTTCAAGCATCTTCGGATTGTCTATTATCTCCTTTAGTCCGAGCATGGCAAGCAATGGTATGGTGAACTCCGCTATGACGAGGATTGACGCCACTGTTCGGAACTTGGCATACATCGGCACATAATCGATAAAGAAGTCGGTGAGTCCCATAAAGTTATGTCCCCACGACAACATTACAGACAGGTATGTTGCAGCAAGCAGCGCCCATTTGATAGGGCCTTTTACGATGAAGGCTCCCAAGAAGAACAGCATGAGGACGAAGGCTCCGACATATACCGGACCGCTCGTCATTGGCTGGTCGCCCCAATACTGATACAGCTGCTGGTATACATCCAGGAACTGGTTGTCGGCTTTCTTCATTGCCGTCTCGCTCTGAGTGAGAGGAACGGTTGCTCCGCCCTTTGTGTTCGGCACGAGCAGCGTCCATGTCTCATCTATGCCGTAGCTCCACTGGGTTATGTAGTCACGCTCCAGACCACTGTCTGTCTGGTTGCCGGAGTTCTTCTTCACGAGTTCACTCTTGCCACGCATCGACTCCTTACTGTATTCCCAAGTATGATAAAGGTTGCTCAAGTTAAGGCATACTCCTATCAAGGCACCTACGGCACATATACCTGTAGCCTTAAGAAAATTGGCAATCTGCTTTTTGCGGATAGCATCAACAAGATATGCAATGACCATGAAGAAGACAACAAACAGATAGTAATACGTCATCTGCACATGGTTTGCATATATCTCAAATGCCGTGAACAAAGCTGTAACGAAAAGTCCCCACAGGTATTTTCCTCTGTAAGCAAGCACTATACCCCCTATCATAGGCGGCAGATAAGCGAGTGCCATCACTTTCCAAAGATGGCCGGCTGCGATAATTATAAGGAAATAACTTGAAAACGCCCATATTACGGAACCAAGGGCTGCAAGATATGACTTGAAGTCAAAAGCACGCAGCATGATGTAGAAGCCGAGAAGGTATACAAAAAGGAACCATACATTCTCCGGCAGTCCGAGATGATAGATGTTTACCACATCGGTAAGGGCATCAAGACTCTTATAGCCGGGAGTAATCTGGTATGTCGGCATTCCGCAGAACACGGAATTCGTCCAGCGAGTCACCTCCCCGGTATGCTCATAATACTCCGATGCCTCACGTCCCATACCACGCCCGGCAGAGGAATCATGACGATAAAGCACTTTGCCGTCGATGTCGGCAGGAAAGAAATAAGCGAAAGAAATCACTGCAAAAAGCAGCACCACCAGCACGTCTGGCAGATAACGTTTCCAATTTTTCATTATAGCTATAACTGTTTTTATTTTCCGTTTATAATCATTTGCTTGCAAAATTAGACAAAAGTAATGAAATAGAAAAGAAGTAAAACGAAAAAGACTATTATCACATAAGTCTAAAAACCATTTTCCTTACTCAACACATCTACTCAGCCATAATAAACAAACTATTACGGAACGGCCATAACAAACTGTTTTTTCGCCATTACCTTCAATATCTCGGCATTTTTATATAATTTTGCACCCAAAACGAATATTACATTTATGAAGATTGGAATCATTGTTGCTATGGACAAGGAGTTCGTGCAACTGAAATCACTACTCTCTGATGCTACCGTGGAACGCTATCACCACAAAGACTTCGTTACAGGTAACATCGGAGAAAAAGAAATCGTGATACAGAAATGCGGTATGGGAAAGGTAAACTCTACTATTGGAGCGGTAGAGATGATAGACCGCTTCTGCCCGGACCTTATCATATCCACTGGCGTTGCCGGCGGTGTAGACACGGAGATGAACGTAACGGATGTTGTGGTCGGCACGGAATACCGCTACCATGACGCTTACTGTGGAGAAGAGTGTGAGTTTGGACAGATTATTGGAATGCCTGCTAAGTTTGAAGCTCCCAAAGAGCTGATAGAGAAAGCATTGAACCTCAACACAGACATTCCTGTACACGCCGGACTTATCGTGAGTGGAGAATGGTTCGTAGACAACAAGGACAAGATGCAAGGCATACTGAACAATTTCCCTGCCGCAAAAGCTGTCGACATGGAGAGCTGCTCCATTGCACAAACCTGCCATATATACCACGTGCCATTTGTCAGCTTCCGTATCATCAGCGACATACCGTTGAAAGACAACAAGGCGGCTCAGTATTACAACTTCTGGGCAAGACTTGCCGATGGTTCCTTTAACGTAACAAAGAAATTTCTTGAATCCATTTAAACATCAACAACAATGAAAAAGATACCAAGTTTCACTATAAACCACGAGGAGCTTCTTCCCGGCATTTATGTCTCACGCAAGGATTCCGTGGGTAACGACACGATAACGACCTTCGACATACGCATGAAAGCCCCTAACCGAGAGCCTGTTTTGCATCCGGGGGCTTTGCATACCATTGAACATCTTGCCGCCACCTATCTGCGCAACGATGAGGAATGGAAAGACCGCATCGTATATTGGGGACCTATGGGATGTCTCACCGGCAACTACCTCTTGGTGAGAGGTAACTTTGAATCAAAGGATATCGTAGAACTGATGAAGCGTACGTTCCAGTTCGTTGCCGACTTCGAAGGCGACATTCCCGGTGCAGCACCGAAGGACTGTGGCAACTGGCTCCTTCATGACCTGCCAATGGCACGTTGGGAGGCAAAGAGATATCTCAACACTCTCTGCAACATAAAGGAGGAGAATCTTGTATATCCACAGAACTAACACCCTCTGCGCATCTTCTTTTTCCATATCACCGTCTGCGCCAAGCCTCTCATTGCCATATAAGCAAGGAATGCTATCCACAGACCGTGATTGGCAAACGGGGTGCGCAGGATATAATAGACTCCGAAGAACGTTGCTGCAGAAAGGAACATCGACAGCAGCATGCCACGGGTCTTGGTACAGCCGATAAACACACCGTCCCAGATGAATGCCGCCATACCGACAAACGGCATCAATGAAGCCCAACAGGAGTATTCACGGGCTGCCGCAACAACATCCTTATCATCGGTAAGCAACGACAGAAACGCATCGCCACCTATTATATATAATAAGGTGAAAAGTATCATCATCGCCACTCCCCAACCGAAGAGGTTCCTCACGGCATCCTTGAGCCCTACCCTATTGCCGGCACCATAGTATTTACCGCTTATTGCCTCGCCGGCGTATGCAAAGCCATCCATAAAATAAGAGAATATCATATAGAACTGCATCAGCAGGGTATTAACGGCAAGCACCGTCTCACCCTGCCATGAACCGGCTGACGTGAAGAACAGCATAACGCAGATAAGACATAACGTACGGAGGAATATGTCACGGTTCACTTCAAGGAAACGCTTCATGGAGTTCCATCCAAACAATCCTGCCCCACAGAAATATTTCCACAACCGTCTGTATCCGGCAAGCCACATCAAGCCTGCCATAAGGAGTCCTGCATACTGAGCAATGAGAGTGCCGAGCGCCACTCCCTCCACCTTCATTCCCAAACCAAAGACAAGACACAGACTTGCCGCTATATTCACCACATTCTGCATAACGGCGATATACATCGGCAAACGGGAATTCTGCATACCAATAAACCACCCCGTAAAGCCATATAACCCGAGCATTGCCGGTGCTCCCCATATAAGAATGTCGAAATACATTTCTGCATAACGTCTTACGCTTGCTGTCGGTTCCATTATATAGAGAGCAAGCTCCCGTAGCGGCACCTGCAACAATATCAACAGCAACGCCACCGACAGACCTACTCCGAGCGACCTTATAAGGAGACGGACAACCTCTGTAAAGTTTCTCTGTCCCAAAGCCTGCGACGTCATGCCGCTCGTACCCATACGCAGGAATCCGAACAGCCAGTACATCACGTTGAACACCATTCCCCCTACAGCTATCGCACCGATATAGGCTGCAGAGCCGAGATGCCCTACTATCGCAACATCAACGAGACCGAGCAACGGCACCGTGATATTACTCACTATCGCCGGCACAGCAATACGCAGGATTTGTCTGTTTATGTCTTTCATATACAAATAAGAACAAAAATGTGGGAGACAAGAAACTTATCCCCCACACCATTATACCATATTAACAGAATCGATTAGTCTTTGTTAGCACGCTTGCGCTCCAAGTGGTCGAGCACAATCTTGCGCATACGCATACTCTTTGGAGTAACCTCCACAAGCTCATCTTCCTTGATGTACTCAAGAGCCTCCTCAAGTGAGAGTACAGTACGCGGCACGATGCGTGCCTTATCATCAGAACCACTGGCACGGGTATTTGTCAACTGCTTTGCCTTAGTTACGTTTACCACAAGGTCGTTGTCATGCACATGCTCTCCAACAACCTCTCCGCCATAAACCTCTTCACCCGGATCGATGAAGAACTTACCACGGTCCTGCAGCTTGTCGATAGAGTAAGCATAGGCGGTACCAGTTTCCATTGCTATCATACTTCCGTTCATACGACGGCTTATCTCACCCTTAAAAGGCTGATACTCCTTGTAGCGGTGTGCCATGATGGCCTCACCCTGAGAAGCAGTAAGCACGTTGGTACGCAGTCCGATGATTCCTCTTGAAGGAACATCGAACTCAATGTCTACACGGTCGCCAAGGTTCTGCATGGAAGTCATCTCGCCCTTACGGCGTGTCACCATATCAATCATCTTACTTGCGAATTCCTCCGGCACATTGATTGTCAGCTCCTCGATAGGCTCACACTTCACGCCATCTATCTCCTTATAGATAACCTGTGGCTGACCGACCTGAAGCTCATAACCCTCACGGCGCATTGTCTCTATCAGCACAGACAGATGAAGCACACCACGTCCGCTGACAATCCATTTATCAGTAGAGTCTTCGAATGGAGCAACACGCAGGGCAAGGTTCTTTTCAAGCTCTTTCTTCAAACGGTCGCTGATATGACGGCTGGTAACGAATTTACCTTCGCGCCCAAAGAACGGAGAATCGTTGATAGTGAAGAGCATACTCATCGTAGGCTCATCGATAGCGATTGGCGGCAGTGGCTCCGGATTCTCGAAATCACAGATAGTATCACCGATTTCGAAATTCTCCAAACCGATTACTGCACATATATCTCCACTCTTCACCTCCTCGGTCTTGCTGTGGCCCATACCCTCGAAAGTATCAAGCTCCTTGATCTTTGTCTTCTCCATAGAGCCGTCGCGATGAGCAATTGTAACGTTCATTCCGTCTTTCAATGTTCCGCGGTGTACACGTCCTACGGCGATACGTCCAGTATAGCTTGAATAATCCAGACTGGTAATAAGCATCTGCGGAGTACCCTCAAGCACTTTCGGTGCTGGGATAACCTCAACAATCTTGTCAAGGAGATAATCGATATTGTCTGTCGGCTTGTTGAAGTCCTCACTCATCCAACCATTCTTGGCACTACCGTAAACGACAGGGAAGTCAAGCTGGTCTTCTGTCGCGTTGAGAGAGAACATCAGGTCGAACACCATTTCATACACTTCCTCCGGACGGCAGTTAGGCTTGTCTACCTTGTTTACAACAACGATAGGCTTCAATCCTATCTGCAAAGCCTTCTGCAACACGAAACGTGTCTGCGGCATAGGACCCTCAAAGGCATCGACGAGCAACAGGCATCCGTCTGCCATATTGAGCACACGCTCCACCTCACCTCCGAAGTCAGAGTGTCCCGGAGTGTCTATAATATTGATTTTAGTACCTTTCCAGTTTATCGAAACGTTCTTTGAAAGAATGGTGATACCACGCTCACGTTCCAAATCATTGTTATCCAACACCTGGCCGCTTAAATCCTTTCCGTCACGGAAGAGGTTTCCAGCCAACATCATCTTGTCCACCAATGTGGTCTTACCATGGTCTACGTGGGCAATAATCGCAATGTTTCTAATATCTTGCATAATTTACCTTAAAAAATATGGGTGCAAAGTTAGTACTTTTAATTTATATAACAAGTGTAACTCTCTGATTTATTTACTATCACAACATAATATTAACATAAAAACATGCAATAAAACGACAAACATTAACGTTTATATGATAAAAAAGATGTTTATGAAAAGATTATTTTTAGTGTTTTTTGCTCTCACGGCAATCCGTTCCTTTGCTGTTGCCCAGCCAAAAGCTGGCTCTTTCTCCATCATCCCGAGAGTCGGAGTGACGCTCGCCAAGGTTAGCAGCGACGACATTTTAATTGAAGAAAACTTCTCCCTCTCGCCGAAATATCTGACAGGCATGATGATTGGTGCTGATTTTGAATACCAGCTGACTGATATCCTTGCCGTATCCGCAGGAGCCTTCTATTCTCAACAAGGAGAGAAATATGATGATTACTGTGAGGCACATGACCTCAGCACGAAGAACTGGAGCGAGATGCGTGACCTCAGAAACAGATACGACTACATCAATGTTCCTATCATGCTAAGTGTCTATGGAGCCAAGAACTTAGCCTTTAAGGTTGGTGCGCAGTTTGGCTTCAACACGAAAGCCACAGCAGAGATGACTACCGCCACATTCGTACGTAGTGAAGACGGAAAGGCATCTACCGAGAGCGTGGAGAAATCAAAAGGCGACATGGACATAAAGAAATTCGACTTCTCCATACCTGTCGGCTTTTCCTATGAATATATGAATGTCATCCTTGATGCCCGCTATAATATAGGACTTACAAAAGTCAACAAATACGGTCTTGACGGCAAGAACTGCGTATTCTCTTTCAGCGCAGGATACAGATTCACGCTTTGATTTCACAAACAAGAAAAGCAACTGATATTTAGAGGTTTTTCAAGTAATGATAGCGGAATATTGTAAAAGAATATTAAAAACCGACGATTAATATCGCAATATTCTTTGCAAGCAAAATATTATTCGTACCTTTGCAGCCGCTTTAAGCATTAATAACAATTTAATAAAATCAAAACAATGTATTTAGATCAAGCTAAAAAACAAGAGATCTTTGGACAGTACGGAAAGTCTAACTCTGATACTGGTTCTGCTGAGAGCCAGATAGCATTGTTCTCATACCGTATTTCCCACTTGACGGAGCACTTGAAGAAGAACCGTAAAGATCATACTACTGCAAGGTCTTTGACCAAGATGGTAGGTAAGCGTCGTGCATTGCTCGATTATCTCTACGACCGCGACATCAATCGCTATCGTGCTATAATCAAGGCTCTCGGTCTGCGTCGATAATCATCGCACAGCGAATTGCACAAAAGAGTTAATCCCGATTGGCAACACCAGTCGGGATTTTTTTATACCTGAATGATATACACGCCGTCAACCGAGCGCACAGATAAAGGCGAGACCAGAATAACCGGTCTCGCCTTTTATATCGACAGACTATATGTGTTTAGTCATAATCCACATCCGGCTCGGTATAATCGCATGGGGCATCAAGACCATAAGGGTCATCAGAGTCAGGCTCGGCACCTTCACCTGACGAAGTGTCCGTACTGGAAGTGTCCGTACCGGAAGTATCTACAGGACTACCCTCTTCAACATTCTGATATGCAGAAATGTCTATGTTGTCAGTATCAAGATTGCCATATACCACATATATCTCCGTTCCGGCATTAGCAACGAAATATGCTTGCTGCCCGACACTCACCAAAACAGCATTCTTGTTTTCCTTCAAAACCTTTCCAAGTGACTTCACCTTATTTATAAAGGCGGTGGTGAGTTCTGCCATCTTGCCGTCAAGCAAATCCTGCTTCTTAATCATAACACTTATCTGACTCGGCTTTATATCCTTGAACTTATGCCCTACCGTCTTTGAATAAGAGAAGAAAGTACCTTGAACCTGTTCCTCGATAGCCTCAGCGATGTAATCATCGAAGATAGCATCCACATTGATATTTATTCTCGACAGAGTCATTCTGCCAGACACAGACTGGTTGTAGACATATCCCCTCGCTTCGTCTGTCACCGAACCGTCACACACCCTTCTCATTGTAGCCACGGTATTCTCTGCATTCTCTCCTACCGTCAAGCCAAGCATTCCGTCCTTACCGAGATTGAAAGAGTTGACGAGAGCATTGACGTCTACATACTGACTATAGAATCGGGTGTCTCCCAACGACTCGTCATCAATATTATATATGTCAGTCTTCACATTCTGGTCCTCACCCTTGCTATTGATGAATATCCAGTTGTTCTTGTCGCGCATCACGGCAGCATACTTGCCATAGAACCTGCATGTGATGTAATATTCATCCGTGCCAATCTGATTCTCCTCCATATCGATAAGCGTATACTGGGAGTCCTTGCGGTCTTCACGAGCAAAGAGATAGTCTTTCTTGAAAGCAAAATGCAACGCCTTGTATTTCGGACGTATCAGCACATTACCGTCGAAGTCCATCACACCATATCCGTCACCATCGAAGAATATGAACTTACCGCCAAGCACCTCTGTTATGTCGCGCACCTTTGAGGATGGTCTGAGCACCCACTCTCCGTCAACATCCACAAGACCAGCCTGCGACTTGCTGCCCGACTTGTCATAAGCCACCATGACACCCTCACTGAACTTACCGCCTATATTATAGTCTTTCTTCAGACTGACCTCCGAGAGCACACTGCCGGAGGTAGAGAGTACCGTATACTTCACCTTCGAGACTTCATCGTCGTTGGCAAGATATTTCTCGTACTTCTTGTGTATAGCGACAATCTTTCCGTCGTTAGGCATGCAGACTTCAACATATTCCGGCTTGATGACCACATCGCCGGACTTGTCAACAAAGCCATAATACTTTCCAGCCTTTATGGCAGCCAGACCCTCACAGAAGTTAGTACACTCCGTAATCTGCTGACCGTCCACATTACCAAGCGTCACCTTCACCTCGCCATCCTTATCAACAAACTGTATAGGCTTGCCGTGTTCCACCACCGGAGCCACACTCTCTATGAAAGCTCCCGCCTGGTCATATTGCGTCTTGCCTATCTGTTCCGGCTTGGCGTCAAGACCATACAGCTCCCATTTGCCGTCACCGTTCTTTGCCCAATACCTGCCATGCATAGCCACGGTAGGTTCATGTTTGAACTCTCCCGTGAACAACACATCGCCATCCTTGCTTATCATTCCCCAGTTGCCGTCCTCCTTATCTCTGAACGGCATGTATTCTATGCTTAACTCATTGTCGCATGACGCAAGGAGACCGACAAAAGCTAACAATGCTATAATCTTTTTCATCTTATAATATCTTATATTGTGATTAACTCAATCTGAATGTTACCGGGACGGTATATCTCACCCTTACCGGTTTCCCATCCTGCATTCCAGGTTTCCATCGTGGCATCACAGACACGACACGCAGAGCCTCCTTATCCAAATACTGATTGACACTGCGAACCACACGGGCATTGGTAATGCTACCGTCGGTGCCGACGATAAACTGCACGATGACTCTTCCCTCTATTCCTTCCTCCGCAGCTCTTGCCGGATACTTCACATTCTCGGCAAGCCAACGGTTCAAAGCTCCCGCACCACCGGGGAAGGATGGCTGCTGTTCCACCATATCATAGACAGCAGATGAGCCGGATGATGAATATGTCGTCACCTGTGCATCAGCATTGGCAAGGGTTTCCACACTGCCATGAGCACCGAAATAAGCTCCATAAACGCTGATTACCCACGCACTTCCTGTCTTAGCCAAAGAATAGTCGTAGTATTCTCCATCCGCCCATGGCAACACGAACTTCGTTCCTCTATAACGGTGCACCTCGTCAAGCTGCGCCTGAAGATGCTTCTTTACCGACTCGTTAAACACGGTTATACGCATTCCACTGAAATCAAGAGTCTCACAATTCTCCACCATACAACTGATGCCGTTGCCTGAAGGACGTACACTCTCCGGATTACTGCCGGAGAAGGTGCTGTTGATAGTCCATACATAATGGTTGGAATCATTAAACGGACCGACATGGGTATACGTAAAGCCCCTGGAACAGAGCAATGTGCTCATATCACTTACCGATGCCATTGACAAGATATCAGCAACCGGTATTTTGTTTCTTACTTCCGAATAAGTATAGTTACGGGAAGCGTGTGACACCGTTGTTCGTCTCGATACGGCAGATTTATTTGTCGTTGTGTTCCTTACCGTTGTACTTCTTGCCGAGGAACCACCTGTTGCACTTTTTCTCGCTGGAGCAACAGTCGTCGGTTTTCTGGTAGGCACTGGAGAAGAAGACTTAACAGCTGGTGCTTTCTTGGCAGGCGTTGCTGTCGCTGTCGCCTTCTTGACTGCAGGGGCAGGTGTCGCCTTCTTGGCAGGTGCTGCCGCACGCGGTTTCTTCGTCGGCAGCTTGAATGCTTGCGGATAAGCGACATTCACGCATAACAGCAAAACACCCGTAAATACATATTTATATATATACTTCATATTTTTCTTCACGTTATTTATGGCACAATGTTCTAAGATGCGGTACTCTTTGGGTTCGCTCCCCACTTATTGTCGTCACAACCACTGTCCTTTACAGCAAAAAAGACAACGATACCCCATGCTATAAGCGTAATGATTCCGCATGCAAGATACAACAAGTTGAGAACTGCTCCGGAACCACCATAGAAGGCTCTCTCCAGAGAATACACCTCATCGACAACTCCAAGCAGTCTGAGACCGTTAAATACGGAGAACACAAGCGAAAGTCCTATAAATGCAAAAGCAATAATGTCTGGGGCGTCTGAGTCGTGAAGCCGTCTTACCACCGCAGATGCCACAAGGGCTGTCCACCCAAGCACTGCCAATGCTCTCAGATATGGTATAAAGAGGAATACGACAGCTGCTACGGAAACGACAAGAGTCCACCACCAAAATTCTGAACGTCGCGCACGTCCACCGAAGTTCATTATATTACCTACCGCAAGTTTTACTGCAGAAACGAAATCAAGCGGCGCTACAGTTTCTCCAGTCTGTGACTGATACTGTGGCTGGGAAACAGGTTGTGGCTTTATCGGCTGACTGACCGGTTCTGGCTGTACTACAGGTTGTGGTACAGGCTCTGGTTGATGAACAGGTTGTGAAATTGGTTCCGGTTGAACAATTGGTTGCTCAACTGGCTCTGGTTGAGCGATAGGCTCTGGTATTGGCTCTGGTTGAACGACAGGTTGCTCAACCGGCTCTGGTATTGGCTCTGGTTGTACTACTGGTTGCGGAACTGGTTCCGGTTGAACAATTGGCTCTGGAACTGGTTCCGGTTGAACCACTGGTTGTGGTATTGGCTCAGGTTGAACCACTGGCTCTGGAACTGGCTCCGGCTGAACCACTGGTTGTGGTATAGGCTCAGGTTGAACCACTGGCTCCGGCTGAACCACAGGTTGCGGAGCTGGTTCTTCCTTAGTCTCAGCTACAGGAGCTGGTTGTATATCTTCAATTACAGGGACACGTGTACCACACATGCCACAGAATTTATGTCCGGGTGGGAGCTTCGCCCCACAATTAATACAATACATAGGCTCTTAGTTTTAAGTTATATTCTTGTTGTTCTAATGTCTTTTCATCCACATATGTCGTCTTGCCAACTGTCTTGCAAGTTGAAAAACCACGAAATTTCAGTTGTATTACAGTTGTGATAAGTTTTAGTATGCAAATATAGCATTTTAATTTACAATACAAAAGAAATCGTTACAAAAAATTACATTCCACTACGATGTAAAGAGTAACAGACAACAGGATATATATACACAAAACCGTATAAATATGCCATACGTTTATCGAGGCAAAATATCACCTCTTTTTAGAGGTTCGGCAAGTCATTTTAAGAAAGTCGGTAACTTTCCAATAGAAAGTCCGTAACTTTCTCATGGAAATTACGTAACTTTCTTTTCCCGTCTAAATAAGCATGACTTTTCCTGATTTTACTAGACACTTTCTTGCTTTATTAACTGAACCTATAGA
>OKRS01000843.1_pt1 | contig 22186 bp, 14 predicted proteins | sample 1601191 | NCBI WGS metagenome assembly OKRS01 (sample SAMEA3541509, study PRJEB24748) | human gut metagenome | biome: human gut; feature: human-associated habitat; material: faeces | place: China | collected 2012
GAAGTTAAGCCCACTTGCGCCGATGGTACTGCAATGCAATGCGGGAGAGTAGGTAACCGCCTTCTTTCACAGAGAGCTTCGAGGACGAAAGTCTTCGGAGCTCTTTTCGTTTATATACACTTCATTACAAGCTACACATTATTATATATATACATATTATTATATATACGCCTTTACCCTTTTACTCTTTTACCTTTTTACTCTTTTACCCTTTTATTTTTTACCTTTTTACCTTTTTTTATGGTTGTGAACCGCTATGAACTTGTTTTGTATTATTATTTAACTTATCTTTGCAACATAATTGTTTAATTCCTAATATGACTCTAATTATGAAACCTTATTTTTTGATTGGTATTTTGTCTACCTATTTGTTTGCTTGCTGTTCAAGCGATAGTGTTAATGAAACTGTATCTCCTACACCTCCTTCAGAGAAGTTACCTATCAATATTAGCACTTCTGTAAGTAGTCGTGCTACAGATTTGGCTTTTGAAGTTGGAGACAAGATTGGTTTGTATGTGGTAAATCATAATGCTGATGGTTCTGCCGCAGCCCTAAAGGTTTCTGGCAACCATGTTGACAACATGCAGTATACATACAACAGTACTTGGACTCCTGCCACACAGACTTATTGGAAGGATAATACTACTCATGCAGATTTCTATCTGTATTACCCTTATACATCTACTATTACCAGTATTGACGCTATGCCATATAGTGTAAAGGCTAATCAGACTAAGCTTTCTGATTACAAGGCGGGTGATTTGATGATTGGTAAGACTATAGACGTGGCTCCTACAGAATCGTCTGTTAAGATAGAAGCTAAGCACGCAATGAGTCAAATGACTATTAAGCTTGTTGCAGGTAATGGTTTTACTGATGCAACTTTGGCTGCTGCCAAAATTAGTGTGAAAGTTAATAGACTTAAGACTAAAGCTACAGCTAATCTTGCTACAGGTGCCGTTACTGCCATAGGTGACGATACAGATATTATTCCTTACAAGGTGGCTAATAATAGCTATAAGGCTATCGTTGTACCTCAGTTGGTTGGCGAAGGCAACTTGATCACTATAAATGTTGATGGTAGAGACTTTAATTTGCCAAAGACAAGCAACTTTACAGGCTTTGCGGCTGGCAAGAAACATAATTTTAACGTTACCTTGAGTAAGACCAGCAATGGTGTGAATGTAAACATCACTAAATGGGGGGATGATGGTAACGATTATGGTGGCACAGCAGAATAATATTATTTTTAAAGTAAATACGCTATGATAAAGATAAAGCATACATTATTATATATGGTTGCTGTTGTTGCCTATGTATTGACAGGATGTAGTGACGATTTATTCAATGGTGACTATAGTCAGCATGATAGCAACCGTATACAGCTATCTGGCGACATCGACCAGCTTGCTGTGACTCGTGTTAATGACAATGGTTTCTGCAATGGTGACGTGATGGGTGTGTACATTGTAGATTACGAAGGCAACAACCCTGGCACGCTGAAGGTTAGCGGCAACCGTGGAGACAACGTGCGTCATACTTTCGATGAGCCTAACTATAAGTGGAACTCCGCTTATGACCTTTTCTGGAAAGACAAGCATACGCATATTGATGTGTATGGCTACTATCCTTTTGCCAACCCTGAGAGCATCGAAGACTATCAGTTTGAGGTGCAGAAGGATCAAAGTACTGCAACGGAAGATGGCGAAATGGGAGGCTACGAAGCAAGTGATTTCCTTTGGGGAAAGGTGTCTGATGTGGCTCCTACCACAAGCATAATCCGTTTGCCTCTTGCTCACCGCATGTCTAATGCCCGTGTTACCCTGATTCAAGGTTCAGGTTTTGCTGATGGCGAATGGGCAAAAACCAAGAAGATTGTCTTAACAGCCAATGTGGCTCGCAAGGCAAGCATCAACCTTTCAACAGGAGAAATCAAGACTGCAGGAAGTGTGGAGAACAACATGACCATTCCATCTCGCACAAATGACGAGTGGCGCACCATCGTGGTTCCTCAAACTGTAGCAGCTGGCACAACCCTCTTCAGCATCACTATCGGTGGTGTGCCTTATAAGTTTACTAAGAACGAGGCATTTTCCTATGTGGCAGGCAAGATGATGAACTTCGGCATCAAGGTGGATAAGCAGTCTGGAAGCGGTGCTTACAAACTTACTTTGGTAAGCGAAAGCATTACTCCTTGGGAGAATGATCTGGTAAGCCATGATGCTACGGCGAAGGAGTATATTGTCATCAACTCTACTCCTGGAGGTTTGAAGAATGCCATTACTGCGGCTAATAAGGACTATACCAAGATTAAGAATCTGAAGATTACGGGTGAGATTAATGCCAAGGATTTCTATTTCATGAGAGATTCTATGCCAATTCTTTCTGCTCTAAACCTCAAGGAAGTACATATCAAAGCATGGACTAATCCAAATAATTCAGGTGAAAAATATCTTGAAGATAAGATTCCTGTTTCGGCATTTAACGCACAAGGTGGCGGTGGAAATTCAACCCTGGTCAATTTTGTTTTTCCAGATAGACTTAAGGCTATTGGTGACAACGCATTTACTAACTGTAAAAACCTATCAGGTTCGTTAATTATTCCAGAAGGAGTTGTAGAGATTCAAAGAGGAGCTTTTACTGGATGTAGTTCATTAAACGGTACTTTGTCTTTACCATCAACTCTAAAAAAATTAGGAACTTCAGGAGATGGACCTGACAAGGATATCAAAGACGAGGGTATCGACTATTACAATGGAGTATTTCAATACTGTTCTAATCTAACAGGAAATCTGATTATACCAGATAATGTTGAAATAATAAGAGGATATTGTTTTGATAGGTGCTCTGGTTTTTATGGAGAATTAAAACTTCCTTCTAAACTCAAAAAGTTAGGAGAGAGAGCTTTCTTCTTATGTAATAACCTAACAGGATCATTAGAAATACCACAAGGAGTTTCATCCATACCAAACGAAACATTTACGGGATGCGGTTTCAATGGTACTCTAACTTTGAATGATGGTATAACTAGTATTGGACAATCTGCATTTGGAGATAACAGTTTTAAAGGAGAATTACATCTACCAAAAGGTCTGAAAGTAATTGCAGACCATGCGTTCTACAATAATGATTTTTCCGGGGAACTGAATATTCCTTCAACCGTCACTAGAATAGGTAACAAAGCATTTGCCTATAATTGGCGAATTATGGGTACTTTAGAGTTTCCTGAAGGACTTGAAAGCATCGGCGCTGGCGCATTTGCCAATTGCCGCAGCTTAGAGGGGCTCATATTCCCTGAAAGTCTCGAAAATATCAGATGGGAACCTTCTTGGACAGATGATGGCGGAGCCTTTCAAAACTGTTTTGGCATCAACAGTATTATTTGTAAAGGAACGATGCCACCACATGTTTACAAACAAGTTTTCGACGGCGTAGCCAAGGATAACTTCACTCTCGAAGTTCCAGAATCTGCCATTTCCCAGTATCAATCAGCACCAGGCTGGTGCGACTTCAAGCGTATCGCAGCTCACCATGAGCTCGTTTGCCGCCCATCTGTAGCCTGCGCTTTGAGGACGTTGCATAAGCAGAAATTGGTGATTAACGCTGAAGGCGAATGGGAAGTAGCCAGCAAGCCAGACTGGTGCGAGGTTTCTCCAGCCAGCGGCAACAAGAAGACAGAAGTAATATTGACCATCAAAGGCATGGCCAAGACTGCTGACAGCCGTGAAGGAAAGGTGGTATTCCGTCTGAAAGATAAAGACTACACTCACGAATGCAGCGTTTCACAGTATGGCTATGAATATGGCGAGGACGAATGGATTACCCTGCAGAAGGCTACTAAGGGCAACAAAGGTGGAATCAATATCGTGCTGCTCGGCGATGGCTTTAACGCAAAGGATATTGCCAGCGGCGAATATCTGAAGGATATTAAGCAGGAAGTGGAGTATTTCTTCGGTATTGAGCCTTACAAGACTTATCGAGATTACTTCAACGTCTATACCGCCATTCCGCTTTCTACGGAATCGGGCGTGGGAACCGTGAATACCATCCGCTACAACCGATTCAACACCACCTTTACCGGTGGCGTAGGCTTGAAGGCAGATTATGAAGAAGTATTCAGTTATGCTTTAGGTGCACCAACTGTTAACAAGGGCAATCTGAATCAGACGCTGATTATCATAGTTCCTAATTCTACCGATTATGGTGGCATCTGTCAGATGTGGCCAGACGGATCAGCAATTGCCTTCTGTCCTAAGAGTACCTACGGTTATCCGCTCAACACCCGTGGCGTAATCCAGCATGAGGCAGGTGGACACGGATTTGGAAAGCTGGGCGATGAGTATATTTATCACAACGCCTTCATAGATGCTTGTGGCTGCTCTTGCTGCGGACACGTTCTCGAATTCAACGCTGCCAAGTCGCTCGGCTGGTACGACAACCTTGAACTTACCGGCAAGATGCACAGCGTGGGCTGGAGCCATCTGATTTTCGACGACCGTTACAGCGACATCGTAGACATCTATGAAGGAGGCTACATGCACAACAGAGGCGTCTTCCGCTCGGAGCCGAACTCCTGCATGAACAACGATATTCCTTACTACAGCACCATCAGCCGTGAGAGTATCGTGAAACGCATCAAGGCGTATGCAGGCGAAACATACAGTTTCGAAGACTTCGTTAAGAACGACAAACGAGATGCAGGAATCGTAGAGAGCCGTGCTTTCGGTGGCAATGGCGACCAACGCAACGCAGGAACCTATCAGCATGCTCCTGTTATCCACAAGGGCAGTCCATTGAAGATGGCAAAGGTTAGAAAGCATCGCTAATGGCGAACTCTATGTTTAATGATATTATAGACAATTTAAACAAGATAAAATGAAGAAACGCATAATAAGAATCGCAAGTTTAGCGTTGGTAATATTAGGTATGGTATCTTGTAGCGATGAGCAGGAAACTGCTCTTCGCCCACAAGATGCGAAATCTATACCTATGACTTTTCTGGTGAGCCATCCTGGACAAGCATCACGTGCCACAGAGACCAACTTTGAGAAGAATGATAAGATTGGACTCTACGTGGCAGACGCAAAAGCGCAATTGGAAATAGGTGGCAACCTTGTGAACAATGAGGCTCTTACCTACGATGGAAGCAAATGGGCTGCTGCAAGAGCCCTCTATTGGGACAAAGGCACATATACAGCCTATGCTTATTATCCATACATCGAGAATGTAAGCAGCATCACAGACCAACCATTCAGCGTAGCTCTTGACCAAAGAGTTGCTAAGACTGCTACATCCCTTGGTGGATATGAAGCCAGCGATTTGCTCTTTGCTACCAGCAAGAACATCTCAGCATCAGCCTCTCCCATAAACCTTACCTTCAAGCATATCATGAGTAAGCTGAAGATACGATTGGTGAAGGGCGAGGACTTTGAGGGAGAAATGCCTGCTACAGCAGATGTGTATATACACAACACAGTGCCTACAGCCACTGTCGATTTGCAAGCAGGTGTGGCTACTCGATATGTAAAGGGAACTCGACATACCATTATAGCCCATCAAGACGATGAAGCCAGCTATTCTGCCATTATCGTTCCACAGCGCATCGACAACCGAATGCCGCTCATCGAAGTTGTGATGAAGGGTGTGAGCTATCTTTATGAGAGCAAGTTCCAATTTAAACCAGGAACAGAGCACCTTGTAAATCTCATCATCTCAGACAATCCTGATCAGGTGAAGATTGAGATTGGTGGTGAAATCAAGAACTGGCAATAATAGGCATACAGAGTCTGATAATTTAATATTATCGGTCAATTTATTCGTAATTTCAATAGAGGCAGTAGTCATAAAGCTACTGCCTCTATTGGTTGAATAGCTAATGATATTTAGACATTCAATGTCGCAACTATTATCGCTAAATACCAAATTTTCAGTCACTTATATTCCCTATAACATACGCTAATTAACCATAGCTATTTCTGCAATTGATTGATTATCAATTTATTGAATAATGTACAAAAGTCTTAAAAACTGTAAACGCTTTGTATAATTGAAGAAATTTTCGTACCTTTGCACCCGATAAGAATAAGGATAGCAATTCTCAATACTCAAATTACGAGATGTTATTCGCTAAGGTATCTAACGGAGTTGAGACTATTTGAGTTTAGAGTACTTGTGTTTTTGTACTTGGTCTCTTGCGTTCGTGATGAACTCTGAAAACTCCATAAAACTCAAATTATGAATTTTAAGGAAAAGATTGTAAGACTATGTATTCTATTTATTTTTGTACTAACTTCGCAGATTTCTGCATCTGCTAAAGAGCCTTCTACTTTCAATTGGCAGCCTGTTATTGATGCTATTATTGAAGTAGAAAGCAATGGGGACACAAGAGCAAAGAGCGGCAATTCTGTCGGCGCAATGCAGATTACCCCAATCTTGGTTGCAGAATGTAATAACATTCTTCGCAGCCGCAATCAAAAAAAGCGTTATAAGCTTTCTGATAGATTTAGCTTGCAAAAGTCAAAGGAAATGTTCCTGCTGATGCAATCGCAGTTTAATCAGGAGAATAATGTTGAAAAAGCCATTAGGGCTTGGAATGGAGGAAACAATTTTAGTAAGAAGAGAACACAGCGTTATTATGAAAAGGTGATGTGTGTGTTGAAATCTAATGATTAATATCATTAAATAAAAATAGCCAAGAAAAGCTTTTGCGTTTCTTGGCTATTTTGTTTTTAATTACTGTTTACGCTTATCAATATTGATTATATCTTAAGCTTATCTGCATAATACATTATTGCTTGTCGTGTAATTTTTTCAGCCTCAGCTAAAGAGCAATCGAGGTGACCTCCGCTGGCATTGAAATGTCCGCCACCATTAAAGAATTTCTGTGCAACTTCGTTTACCGAGAAGTCGTCGACAGAGCGCAAGCTTACCCAAATGCAATTATCTTTTCTATCGTCTTCGCGCAATGAGATAGACATCTTCATACCTTTTATGCGTAAAGGCTCATTAACGAGTCCCTCTGCGTCTCCTTTTATGAAGTGGTAGTCTTTCATGTCTTGGCGTGATAGAGCGTAATATGAGGCATGCAGATCCTCAAATACGTTAAGCTTCTGGCTCATTATATATCCACGCAGTCTGATAGCCCAAGAGCTATAGTTGTTGAATACGTTTCGATATATCTTGTCTTTATCTATATTCTTTGTGAGCAGTTGGCAAATGATGAAGAATATTTCAGGGCGGTTGGAATTATATGTAAACCCGCCTGTGTCTGTCATCATACCGCAATATAGGTTAGTTGCGAATTTCTTATCGAGTTTATCAAACCCACCTAATTGCCAAACGATATGGAATATTAGTTCGCATGTTGAGCTCATCTCCTCGTGTGATACAGTTACAATGCTATCGATAGCCGGTCCCATGTGATGGTCTATGAGCACCTTTTCGGCTTTGCATTCCACTAATTCCTTTTCCATATCCTGCAGTCTGCTAGGCTGGTTGAGGTCAAGGCAGAACACAAGGTCAGCCTCTTTGAAAGCTTGTGAAATGCGTTCTTGATGCTTGTCGTATCGAAGTATCTTCTCGTTGTCTGGCATCCATGCAAGGAAGTCAGGGAAAGCATCAGGCATTGCTATTATAGCCTCTTTGCCAAAGCATGTGTGCAGATATTCTGCCCATGCCAAAGTAGAGCCCATGGCATCACCGTCAGGCGACTTATGTGCACATATCACTATACGAGAAGAAGCCGCTATCTTCTCTTTGAGGGTAGCGGCTTCTTTATCAGTTAAGATATTTTTCAGCATTAGAATAGTTTTGAAGGATAAACGCCCTCGTCGATGAGTTTCTGAATACGATCAACTGTATCCTGACGGTCAGCAGCGTATGTCACACCGAACCACTTGCTTGTAGTATCAAGAACCTGAACAGTAGAAGTCTTCTCGTTGATGAGTTTGTTTACCATCAATGGAATAAAGAATTCTGCCTTGAGGTTAGAGATATTCTTTGGAACAGCAAGGAACTCCTTGAAATATTCCTCAGAATGCTCGAAATAGTCAGGAGTGAAGCCCCACATGTTCATAGAAACAGGAGTGTTGTCTTCTACTGCTACCCATTCGCCATTCTCGTCCTTGTAGCAAACAGGACCATTTACGCGCATGATTTCTGTACGCTCAACAACAGTTGTAAGGTTGCCCTTGTCGTCCTTTGAGCAGATACCACGAGCTACGGTACCATTCTCGCTAAGAGTGTTACCTACGCGGAAACCTACCATTGCATACTTGTTCTTTGAACCCTCTGGAAGTTCAGAAAGGAACTTGCCGATAACCTTGAAAGCATCACGGTTATAGAAGTCGTCGCAGTTGATAACGCAGAAAGGCTCCTTGATAACGTCCTTTGCCATAAGTACAGCATGGTTTGTTCCCCATGGCTTCTCACGACCCTCTGGTACAGAGAATCCCTCTGGAAGAGCGTCAAGGCTCTGGAATACGAGCTCTGCTGGGATGTGACCTTCGTATTTAGACAATACCTGCTCACGGAACTGCTCTTCGAAATCACGACGGATAACGAAAACAATCTTACCGAAGCCTGCCTGAATAGCATCGTAAATAGAATAATCCATGATGGTTTCACCGTTTGGACCCAGACCGTCCAACTGCTTCAAACCTCCGTAACGGCTGCCCATACCAGCAGCGAGGAGTAATAATGTTGGTTTCATAATACTATATGTTAAATATGTTAGTTTGAAAAGTAAATCTACCTTTTTATTAGGTTGTAATGGCTTTTATAAGAAAACCATAAGACCATACTTTGTATACTCTGCAAAGGTAATACTTTTTTCGTTACTTTGACAGCAATGGCATAGTTTTTTGATGTTATGTATTCCTTTTTTTGTTTATAAGTAGCAGAATTGCCTTAGAATGGGTAGCCAATAGCCAAATGTAGCGTCTGGCTCTTCTTAAAGCTTGGCACATTATAGAATCCACTCTTATAAGGCAGATGCAGACCGATACCCCAGTCAACGCGGATAACGAAGAAGTCGAGGTCGTAGCGCAAGCCTACACCTGTGCCCATAGCCATTTGGCTAAACATGTTCTTAAACTCAAACTTGCTCTCTGGCCTATAGTCGTTGTCCTTCAACGACCACACGTTACCAGCATCAAGGAATACAGCTCCATACAGATTGCCAAACAATCGTGGTCGGTATTCAAGGTTGAAGAGCAACTTTATATCTCCCGTTTGGTCAAGATATGATGTTGTAGCCTCTGTTGGCATATATCCACCAGGACCCACTGTACGCATCGTAAAGGCACGAATACTGTTGGCACCACCCACATACAATTGTTCATTATATGGTGCTGCCGACGAGTTGCCATAGCTCCATATTATTCCCGCAGCAGCATGAGCCACAAATTGGTCGTGGCCGTTAATGCTCCATTTCTTTCTCCAATCAGTCTCAATTTTAAAGAATTGGGCATAAGGATTCTTAAACATCTTTTTGTCCTTGCTGTTCCATTTATGACCGAAAGCAAGATAGCCGGTAGAAAGTATGTTACCAGCCTCGCTAATAGACATCTGCCAGAATATAGGATTGCGATATTTCTCCGGACTGGTATACATATATGTGTATTTCATCTTAGGCACAAATTGGTCTTTCATTGATACCTGAAGATAAGCACTTGTATTCAACACCGAATCAAACTTTGCCGAATGGCTTGACATATAGTCGTACTGCAGAGTGAGAGGTGAGAACATGTGCATAGATGTAGCAGAAGGCTGGAATGTATATGTAAGTTCGCCAGATACCACATGGCGCTTAAAGAATCCAGCTCTGTTTATCACATTCGATGATGCCTTGAGCAATGTAGAAGGAGTGACATTATATCTACGACGCTTTAAGAAAGGTACCAACAGACGTGGAAATTCCAACGATGCATCAGCGCCATATTGATACGAGTGAGCATCGTCAGCCGAACCAGACATAGAGTGTCCCATTTGCCATTCGTATGATCCATTGAGGTTTATATCCAACTTCTCTCCACCACGAAAAGCATTTCTCTTAGTGAAACCAATAGTCATGGCAGGTCCCATACGTCCGGTCGTCTTGCCCTTGTAGTTTGTCTCTACATAGAAGTCGTATGGCTTGTCGAAAACACAGTTTAGCAATAAGTCGAGAGTGTCGCAAGCTGCAGTGGTATCACGAGGAGTAAACTGGAAGTCTACCGACGAAAACATACCCTTGCTTGCTATTCTGTTGTTCGATTCCGTATGCTTAGAGTAGTCGTATGGCTGACCATGTCTAAGTTTCATGTCGCTCATTATCACTCTTGGTCTCACAGGTGGCTTTTTGCCATTGAAATAAGCATGGAAGAAATAGTAATGGATGGAATCCTTCAATTCCTCCATAAAGGTTCGTCTTAGGTTGATGCTGATATTACCAATATACCATTTCTTCAATGCCTTTTCTGGCAGATTGTCAGCCAACTCCACATCCAGCTTCACCTTGCCTGGAGTGTTCACCGTGTCGGCACGATATGATGCATATGATGGTTGATAATAATAATATCCGTTGTTGCGAAACAAGTTGCTCAAGCGATTGCGTTCAGCATCAAGCGATACCACATCAAAAGGCGAGGCTGATTTAATCTTTGCTTCATCAGCCGATGCCGCTATCAGCGAGTCGGCATTCAAAGGAAAGTTGGAATAAGTCACGGTGTCGATAGTAAACAGATGACCACAATCCACATGATATGCTATCTTTGCTTTAGGATGTTTAGAATATGGTTTTTCCTCGTAGTTCACAGTACCACGGAAATATCCATGATTGCGCAACTGTGATTGCGCAACCGAAGCTCTAAGCGCAGGATTCACCCAGCTCATCAATACAGGCTGATTACCAAAAGTCTTTGTAACCCATTTGCCTATAGGTGATTCCGACTCATGGAAAGCATTCCATATCCACAAGCTGTAAGGGAAAGGAGAACGATAATAGCTACTACCAAATATTGCTCCATTCGGTGGACAGTCGAGTGCTGCTTCTATTTCCTCTTGAGTGGCAGTAAAGTGTTCGTTGCTCTCATAGTCTGTATATTTTATAGGCTCCAGACCTGTATACAGTCTGTCGCCTTCAGGCACTTCGCTTGTCGACGAACAAGCAAAGAGCGCTGAGCTAACGGCTATAGTTAAGAGAAATCTTATTATTTTATTCATTTTTGTGTGCTTTTAGTAGAGTCTGTCGACATGATGATAGGTGTCTTCACATCCTTAAATCTGAAGATATCCTTGAAGTTTTGCAGTTTTCTTCGCCAGATGAAACCTCCGCCATATTCACCAATGTTACCTTCGAGCCAGTCGTAGCTGTCGCGGTTGTAGAACACGTTTAGATATTGTGTTGAAGCTTCGTTCAAACGGTATTCAAACTGCACATTATTAAAGAAAGTCTCGTTTTGGTTTGCCACATCCGAGCCTGTAGATAGCTTTCCGCCTACTATAATCTTCAATCTGTTGTTCCAGAATCGTTTAGCAAACTTGAATGAGTAGTCGGTACGCACATTTCCCGTTGCATCGGTAGTGTTGTCGAGTCCGAAACTTAGGTCGAGTGTGCGCAATGCGTTACCCGCAATACCATTAATCTGACTCTGTAAGAATGAGTTTAATGCCGAGTTCATAGAGAAGCTATTGGTATTGCCGTCTGCCAAATACATACCTGTGGTAAGCATGGTGATAGCAATCTTTCCGCGTTCTTCGGTGCTCATGGTGTTGAGCTCGTTGCTCAGCGACATGTCTTGTGGCGCATATATCACGAATTCAAGTCCCATATCCTCCAGCGTTTTTGTTATTATCACGCCACATTTGAAGTCTACCGAGCGGTTGTTGCCATTGGCATCCGACACTGTAGCCTTAGTATCCTCAAGTGCTGTGATATTGAGTCGTGGATTCATAGGGTCGCCAGTAAACTCCACATAGCTACCATCCTGAATAACGAATGTCTTTAATGGAATCACAGGCAATGAATATTTCATCTCGCCATTGTTGAGAGTATATCTACCACGTAGCGACAGTTCGTCGATGGTGTTGTATTTCATCCTCAAGTCGCCACCACCAATAAGGTCTACATAGTTAGACTTATTAGCATTCAGTGCACATAGAATATGAGCACTCTCGTTGATGCTTATGTTCATGTCCATGCTGAAGCCATTCAATGGTGGACGCTCTATATCCATGGTTGTAGAATCGGCAAAGTTTGTAAACTTCACCAAGTCTTCCAACTGGTTGTCTGTGGTTATAGGGCTATCCTTCAGCACATATGTCATATCTGTAGAACCCAGCACATCCAGCTTTCCTCGCATCTGCAAGTTGTCTATCGCTCCCTGCATTCTTGCATAGAAGTTTACGTATGCTTTGCCATAAGCTTCCGAGCGAAGGTTCTCTTTAGAATCTATGAGCAAGAAGTTTTCTGCCTTCATCTTTATGTCGGCATACATATTGTCGAGGTCTGAGAAGTCAACATATCCAGCTGCCACCAATGGCTTGTCGTTATGCGAATACATCTCGAAGTTCTCAAAGAGTAGTCGGCTGTTAGTGATAGTCACAGGGTCGTTGTCGAAACGCAATTCCACGCCATAAGGCTGGCTATACAGATATGCCGAGTCGAGATACACCTCGCCATTAACCTCAGGCTTCGTTAGCGAACCCTTTATTGTTAGTCCGCCTTCGCCATATCCCTTTAGTCCGAATAGCTGCTCTGGAATAAAACCATTTACCAATGATAATGGTGTATGGTCTAATCCTAACGAAGCATCCAAATGTCCGTCGCCTTCTGATATGTATGTACCAGTAAGTGTGCATACCTCTTCGCCGTTGTGCATCAGCACACCGTCAACATAATGCGAACCATCATACTTCGGCATATATGTGAACTCCGTACCTACAGTTCCCATCTTGCATCCCTCGTATACCATGTTTGCTACTTGTAGCGTAGATGATAACGATAGCTCCTCCTTGGTCTGTATAGCATGGAAGTCGCCATCCAGCACACCTGTCATATTAGGAGTGAAAGGCAGCAATGCAAAGATGTCGTCCAAGTTCAACTTGTTCACACTCAGCGTTATGTCCTGTAGTGCATCCTCGTTTGCGTCGTTGGTATATATCTGCAGACCAGTACCGTCAGAAGCCTTCATCTTCAAGTTTGCCGACACACGGTTGTCTTCGGCAAGGAAGATGTAGTTGTCATTATTCACGCCAAACTTCTTATATCCCAACACAGGGTCGTCGCCAACGAATGATATCTTTATGCCATTCTCCTCCATGTTGGCAGCCATGTTTGCTGATAGTCCCAGTCGGTTTTTCCAGTCATAGAGTTTAGATTCTATGGTAGTTCCACGTTCCGTTATTGTACCATCGACTATAGCGTTGAACACATAGTCAGGATTGTTCTTGTTGTTCTTCACCTGGATGCTGTATTTCACGTCTGTCTCGTCCGACTTGACGCTAAACTTCGTTGCATCAATGAGTATGCCCCCCACGGTTATGGAGTTTACGTTAGCATAACCATTCAGTCCGGCTATAGGTGACGATGCCATATCCATGTCTATGCTCTTGCATTCCATGCCATAGTGTTTCAGCAGTCTTGCAAAGATATTCTCTTTGCCCGATGAGAAACTGATTCTTGCATTAGGCAGACGCTCTCTCAACCTACTTTGGTCAATATATCTGTCCTTCATCTGCTTCATTACCTCGTCCGACACACTCATCAGCTTATCCATCAACATCTCGTAGCCACCGCTTGCATCCATATTCAGATGGAAGTCGCCGGTGTTTACAATGGCATGAGTGGTATCGCGGAGAGCCAGAATGTCCAAGTCTATATCCTCAGGTGTGTATTCTCCGTCTTTATCCTGTATCAGTATGTTGCGTATTGTTCCTTGCGCTCTATGGTCGTTAGTGAGGTTTGAGCTCACTTCGAGCTGTGTGCTCATAGAAATCTTTAGCGGACTCTCCACAAGTCGCATCTTAAACAAGTCGAGCTCATGCAGATGACATGCCAACGATGCTGTGATTTCCTTACCATTGGTAAGAGCATTCAATGCAATATTGCCATTTATCACCTTATTGTCACTCACGATATCGGCAGCTATCTTACCATTGTTCACCAATGCATTTCCCTTAATGCCGTCAAGGTTATAGCCTTGGTATGAGAATTGCGACAGATTGATATCTGCTTCGAGCTTTGTCTTTGGAGACATCATGTCGAAGCCCTTGCCGGCAACTGCCACCTCGCCAGTAAGTGGCGATAGTCCAAGTCCGCGAGTGAAGTGTTGTAGCTGTAGGTTTCTTGCTTTTATATTTGCCTTATAGCTGTTGTTGGCAAGGTTTATTGATGCCTTTCCGCCTACGCTTCCCTTGCCCTCAGATATGTTGAATGCTGTGGCATACTTCTTTCCGTCAACATCCACCTTACCCTTTAGCGCTATGCCACTTGGTATGTTTATCATCTTTGCCACGCTCTTGTCGAGTAGGGTAGTGGCAAATTTCAGGTTATATGTCTTTGCCTCTATGTTGGCATGAGCTTTTAGATGGTCCATGTCATTGATGTTCCAAGCCTGTCCAGATGCTTTCAGCTTCATAGCCGAAGGCAGTTCCATAGCCAGGTTGTCAATCTCCATCTTCCTCATGTTGCCATGCACAATGGCATCTATCGCCAGTGGATTATAAGGCCATTGGCGCTTAAAAGCTGTTGGCATATCAGCCATAAACGTCATCAAATCCTTCTTGCCCAATGCGCCATGTAGCTTCACATGCAATGCGCCAGGATTCTCGTCGTCGAAGGCATTGAGATCCATTGTTAGCTTAGCCGAAGCCTCCGAATATGGAGTCTTCAGTGTTATCAATGGCAACTTCAACTTCGTAGAGTCCATGCCTATAGCGCCTGTGATATTCGAAACCTCTATACCCGATTTCTCTTTGAATGCACAAGCTCTGACATTCATGTCGAGGTTCGGACTGCAATAAGCAATATCCTTTATCAATAAAGCCATGTTGTCGAGCCTTATATGGTTCACATCCAGTCCCTTAGCCTTTGGCTCAAAGTTTTGGTCGTAGGCAATATAGCCTCCTCGCCAATCTACTAAGCCTACCTTGTATATAGCTTTGTATAAATCGAAGAATCCTTTCTCTATGTTTGCTTTCTTTATTCCTAAGCCTACCGACATAGTGTCGCCAGGAGTTGTCAAAGCAATGTTTGTTTGCTTTATCGCCAACTTCCCAACGTTTATCTTCCAGAAGTTTTCGCTCTCTGTAGTATCCTCAGGCACGCTATCCGTCAGTGCAATATCCACGTTAGCCTTGTCGAGCAATGCCTCGTCAAGGTTCATGGTTTCTGCACCAAGGTCTATGCCGTGGGCTTTCAAGCTAAGTGTACCTATGTTTCCTTTAACCCTTGCCTGGGCTATAAAGTCGGTGGTGTTGAGCTTCATATCGTTAAACGATAGCTCGTCTATCTCCACACGGCTTTGCAATAATGGCAAAAGCTGTATATCAGCAACAACCTTTCTGATGTCGGCAATAGTGTCGACATCAGAAAGGTTGTTCTCTATAGGGCGTGTCACTCTTACGCCCTCAACACCTAAATCTAAAGGAAAAACAAGATGCACCTTGTCTACAGAGATATTCATCCCTGTTTCTTCAGAAGCATATTCTGCCACTTGTCTTACAGCCCAGTTCTGAAAAGGGGGAAAGTAAAACAATACAGACAATAGAACAAGCAGCACTATTGGCACCGATATTGCTATGCCACAGCCTCTGAGTATTTTCTTCATAGATGTTATTTGTAGGTTATCGTTATTTCTTCACTCCTGCAGCCAAAGCCCTCCACAGATTGTCGTCGGGTAGGGGAGAATCGATAGAAATTAATTCTTTCGATACAGGGTGAACAAATTCAACATGATGCGACAGTAGCGATATGCTACCATCAGGATTTGAGCGTTTGGCTCCATATTTCAAGTCGCCCTTTATGGCACATCCCATGTGTGCCAACTGGCTTCTTATCTGGTGGTGTCTTCCTGTTAGCAGTTCCACTTCCAGCAAGTTATAATTATCCGTACTTGCTATCAGCTTATATCTCAACCGTGCCTTCTTCGACTTTGGCACCTCTCGGTCGTAAACATAGGTTTTGTTCTGCTTCTCGTTTCTTACCAGCCAGTTTTCCATATCTCCTTCCATCTGGCGTGGGGCTTCTTTCGTTATAGCCCAGTAAGTTTTGTGTACGTCTCCTTTGCGGAACATCTCGTTCAGTCTTGACAAAGCCTTCGATGTCTTGGCAAACACCACAAGCCCCGAAACAGGACGATCAAGGCGATGTACCACGCCGAGGAACACATTCCCCGGCTTTTGGTACTTCTCCTTAATATATTCCTTTACCGTTTCAGACAATGGCTTGTCGCCAGTCTTGTCTCCCTGAACTATCTCACCACTCTCTTTATAGACAATGATGATATGGTTGTCTTCGTAGACTACGGTCATAATGATCTTTTAATACCTAATATTTTTTTCTGTTGGTATTATTATTACATGTTCATACCGCCATCAATCTGGATAACCTGTCCAGATACATAGCTTGACATATCAGAAGCCAAGAACAAGCAAACATTTGCAATGTCCTCAACCTGACCACCACGACGAAGAGGAATCTTCTTCATCCAGTCTTTGCGAATATCCTCTGGCAACTGAGCTGTCATAGCAGTCTCAATGAAACCAGGAGCAACAGCGTTAGCACGTACACCCTTAGGACCGAGCTCCTGAGCGATACTCTTTGCCAAACCAATCATACCAGCCTTTGAAGCTGAGTAGTTGCACTGACCTGCGTTACCATGAACACCTACAACGCTCGACATGTTGATGATAGAACCGCTGCGCTGACGGAGCATGATAGGAGCACAAGCGTGGATAAAGTTAAACGCACTCTTCAAGTTTACGTTCAATACAGCATCCCACTGAGCCTCTGACATACGAAGCATCAAACCGTCCTTGGTGATACCAGCGTTGTTTACCAATACGTCGATTGAACCAAAGTCTTCCTTAATCTTATTTACAACAGCCTCTGTCTCTGCAAAGTCTGCAGCGTTGCCTGCATATGCCAAGCACTTTACGCCCAAAGCCTCAATCTCCTGACGAGTAGCCTCGAGACCTGCCTTCATATCATCGTTCAATACGAGGTCGGTGAAAGCTATGTTAGCACCTTCCTTAGCAAACTTCATGGCTACGGCCTTGCCGATACCACGTGCGGCACCTGTAATGAGTGCTGTCTTACCTGTAAGTAATCCCATTTTAAAAATTTGTTATGTAAATATAGTTAATACTTTTATATACCTTTCTCAACTTTCGCAAATGTGGAAGTTAAAGAATTTAAAGAAGTTAGAGAAGTTAAAGCCATATGCTTTATAGCTAAATATACAACCAAAAAGGCTATTGGCTATAACTTCTAACGACCGAAGGAAGTGATAACTTCTTTAACTACTATAACTTCCGTACCTTTTATTTTATCACTCCTCTCTTGCCCAAAGCACCATAAACCACTTTGGCAACCAGTGGCTTGCTCGATTCCTCTGTCAGCCCATGACCAAGTCTGCCATATATGAATGGCACCTCCAAGCCTTTGATACAATAGTGTGTGATGTCGGCAACGAGCTCTATGTCTTCAAGGTCGAACTCGCCTTCTGCCACACCCTCAGCATAAACCTTGCGGAATATCTCCATCTCGTCTTCATCAAAGTTCTTGCGCACCTTTTCCACAGTCCAGATATTGCGGAAGAACTCTGCTCGCAAGTTGCCGTTTCTAACCACGGTCTCGCGAATCATGCTCAAGTGTGTGTATATCAGCTCTATTATCTTGTCTTGCGGACGAATCTTCTTTGCTGCAACCTCGTCGAGCTTGTCGCTTAGTCGCTCCAATTCCGATTCTATGACAGCATTATATACGTCTTCCTTCCTATTAAAATAGGTATATAGTGTTCTGCGACCCTTGCCCGAAGCCTGGGCAATGTCGTTCATTGTAGTATTGGCAACACCATTCTTAGCGAATAACTGTCGTGCCACATCCACAAGTGTCTGTCGTGTTTTAGAGATTGACATGCTACTTTCCTCTATTTTGTTTGCACAATGAGTTGATATGTGCAAAAGTAGATTATTTCTACGACTTATGCAAGAAAAATTACGTATTTCAGCCTTTTTACAGTTAAAATACAAAAAAGTTGCAATTATATTTGGTTATATCAAATAATCGTTGTACCTTTGCACCCGCAATTCAGAAATACAGCAATCGCAGATATCTCAAGAATTGATTCAATGGTAATATCGCGGAGTGGAGCAGTTGGTAGCTCGCCAGGCTCATAACCTGGAGGTCGCATGTTCGAGTCTTGCCTCCGCAACTAAAAATGGTCGAACTTCTCTTAAATAGAGGAGTTCGACCTTTAATCTTTTAAAGGCGTTGCGGATAGTGGGACGGTATTCGGACGCTATATTATTAATAGCATTGGTTGTCTTCGGACAAACAATGTAAAAAAATGTTTCCAACACCTAAAAAACTCTTATCGTCAAAAGATATAATAGGATATACTCTTCCAAGGTTGCATACTGGTAAGGATTGGTATGTAGATTTTTATGTTTATGATCCTACTATTGACGGACTCAAGCGAAAAAAGTATATGCTTAATAAATATGCTAAGAATGAGCGAAAGAAAATAGCATCAGTTCTCATCACTAACCTTACGCAATTGCTTATATCTGGCTGGAATCCTTTTCTTAATTCAGATAAGTCAAGGGGTTATACTACCTGGGATGTCGTTATTAAACGTTATACCGATTATACCAAAATTGCAGAGAAGAAAGGAATGCTCAAATCTAAGACTACAGTCGACTATCGTAGTCGATTATCGGTATTGCTATCCTATATCGAGGAGGCAAAAATCTCAATAAAGTACGTTTATCAGTTTGACAAAACTTTTGTCGTTGATTTTCTCGATTATATAGTCTTCGATAAGGAACGTTCACCTAAGACTCGTAACAATTACCGCACCTGGTTATCTACATTTGCTACGTGGCTCGTAGATCGGCAGTATATTAAGGAAAATTGCGTTGAGAGCATATCAATGATGAAGGAGGGCGAAAAGTTTCGTGATGCCATTAAGATTGAAGACTTGCGAAAGCTCAAGGAGTACGCATTAGATAAATGCCCATGGTTCTATCTTGCCTGCATGATGGAATATTATACTTTCATTCGTCCTGAAGAGTTACGTCACATCAAAATTGGATATATATCAATTAAGTATCAGACAATTACTATACCTGCAGATGTATCAAAGAACAGGAAAGAGCAGGCGGTTGCTCTTAATGATACGATATTAAAGTTGATGATAGATCAAGGTATATTCAATAATCCTTCCTCTGATTATCTATTTGGCAAAGATGTTAGACCTGGTAAAGAACAAATTGCTATTAATCGATTCAGACAAGAATGGGCACGAGTCAGGAAAGCGCTTGGCTTTCCTCATTCATACCAATTCTACAGTCTTAAGGATTCTGGTATTCGAGATTTGGCTAATGCAGAAGGTATTGTTGTTGCACGAGACCAAGCACGCCATTCCGACATTTCTGTTACCAACAAATATCTCAAATCAGAAAAGGTTGCTCACGAAGAAACTAAGCATTTCCGAGGCGAACTATAAAACCTCGTAGAAATAGCCTTTTTTCATATTGCTAATTTTCCCTTGACGAATATAGACCTCTATCTTTGCACATACATATTTCTTGTTACGAAGGAGATAGAGCTTAGAAGGGTCAGGAATATCCTCTGTTATCAAATCATAGGTTATCAGATTATGCTTATCTATTTTAAGATTTCCAGTTGCTCCTAATATATTCGATAATGATAGAGACGCCTCTTCTGGCTCAGTATTGGACATTTCGTTCATACCAGGCGAAGTGTAAGTTTTAGGAATTCGTGCCTTAAGAGTTTCGTTCTCGAATAGTTTTTCATTGTAAGCAACACTCCTGTTTGAAGCAAGATTGTATACAGTTTGACTTTGAAACATAATAGGCATTGATACATCATCTTCAGTTGTGGTAGTTGTTTCTTCGCTTACTCCTTCCATAGCATCTTGAACGGCTGCGTAATAATCTCCTTCGCCATCAACCTCCATACTGTCGAGCGATGCTTGTTTCTCATTTGGTACCGATGGAACATACACCCATTTATTCGGTTGTAAATCTCCGAACTTTCCTATAAAAGTTTTAGTCCAGAAATCTTTCTGTGCATTTTGTTTCCTTCGTTTAACTATTGCCACAGGGCTAATTTTTAGACTTACAAAGTCGTCACTTTCCATATCTCTTATAATAGGATTAAAGAAACCACATTGTGTTAGTTTTTCATGTACTTCTTCGCTATCAGGATCACTATACTTGCCAGGTACCATTGCAGATATATAGTATTTGTTGTCAACTTGGAATATGTTCGTTCTTCGTTCACGTTGCTTCATGCCCTTATATGCAGCAAAAAGTTCCTCATAGGTATTATATTTCTTTGTTTCAAATTGTTTTTGTACTGACTGTGAGATATAATCTCTCCAATCATGGTTTACTGATGAATCGAAGTCGTATTCTATGTTAGAGGTAGACAAGTTCGATAAACCATCTTCATCGTACTCACAAGTATATTCATCAGAGCAGTCGTAGCTCACGATATCGTTTGTGCCAAGTTCATTGGTTGAGAGTATCTTGACAGTCTTCGCAAGCTCATCAAAAACAATAGACGCATTGAATAGTTTTCTTATCTCCTCCAGAAAAGTATATACCTTCCAATGAGGTAGAGCTTCCTTAATATTAACCGTGTTCATTGCATTCGCGATGAGCAGGCGATTCCATGGTTCTACGTCGAAGTCGTTACGTGTAAGCTTATAGCCTTCATACTCCATAACCTTTTTAATGACATACATTAGAAAAGGTTGTACTGCAAGATTATACATAACAACTCTCTCTCCTTTAGGCCATAGATTACCATCAACCCTGAGGTTCTGCGAGATAGCTGTCCATACGATATTGTTATTTAATGTGTTCTCATTATGCTCATCATTAATAGGGTTAAAAGCAGCAACGCCTGGTTGGCCAACAAAGTTGTAATCAGTGAAGTCAATCATCAATGGCTCGCCAGCACGATATAGAGGCCAGGTGCCATTAAAGTTAATTCTTGGTATACTCGCATAGCCCTCTCTATCTAGACCTTTGGTTACGACAACTCTTGGATAGTCAATTTCATCAATATAATGTGATTCAAACTTAGCATTGTATTTAATGCGAGACTTACCACCAACGAGCTGTAGCTTCACAGCCTCGTTGGTGATGCTTGTTACAGTAGCTTTGCCACTCATAACAAGGATATTGTCAACATAGAGCTTACAATCTTCGTAGTCTGGCAATGTCTTCTTAACGTCCATACGCTGCACATTACCAAACAATACTTGATTCTCGTGTATTGACATTGGGAATGAAATGTCATAGGTGTACGAGCCTGAATCTCTGATATATTGATTCTCGAATGTAACCTTAATCTCCTCTGACGATGATGGCACACCTACTTTGCCATCGATTGTACATACTATCATACTATTTATTGCTTTGTAAACGTTGATAATGTTTCCATTCTCTATCCAATTCTGCCATCGACAACTTTGCATGAACACCTGCAGCAAGCAAATCTCTCAAGTTATCGATAACTATGTTTGTATCATCGATAGTGTTCTTCAAGTTCTCGTTGTCAGTCTGTACAGTAACCGAAGGAGCTGACACTACCGTCGCTCCACCTTGACCTATAGAACGAGAAATATCAGCTGCAGTAAGTGTGCTAACTGTATTATTGCGCTGCGCCTGGTCTATAAGTTGTAGAGCAGGAAGGATAGAAGGATTGTTAACTGCATTATGGTTAGCAACAAATTCGCCTTCGTGCACAACTCCAGCTTCTCTTCTGTAGCGTTTACCAGACGTAAAACCACCCTCATAGTAGCCAGCCTCTTGAGCCTGCTGTTGCTTTTTGATTGTTGCTATCTGTATAGCACCTGCAGCTGCAGCAATACCTGCAGCTACCGGTGCAAGTGGCGCACCCGACAAACCCTGTGGAGGGCTGTGCAGATGCTAACCCAAAAACTGT